>Ga0228536_1000079_pt1 | contig 233373 bp, 219 predicted proteins | sample SJ1Smetagenome_FD_168611 | JGI IMG/M metagenome (GOLD analysis project Ga0228536, IMG submission 168611) | Enriched culture of PCE-dechlorinating microbial communities from Ithaca, New York, USA - SJ1.S | ecosystem: Engineered > Modeled > Simulated communities (microbial... > Unclassified...
CCGATGTCGTTTGCCCCCCAACGGCAGCGCGGCCGGGGACGAGCGCGTCCCCGGCCGCGCTGCCGCCCTTCAGGGGTTGGGGGAGGGGTGCGGGGAGGGGGCAGGGGCCTCTGGCCCCTGGCCCCCTCCCCGCATATCACGGCTCCCGGCTCCCGGCTCCCGGCTCCCGGTTAGAATCCCAGCCAGCGCACCTCCCGGTCTTTGCGGGGCACCACCGGGGGTTCCTTGGCCGAATACCCGATGGGGGTGATGCCCAGCATCTGTTGGTCCGGTTTCCCCAGGTATTCCAGCAGGTCCTTTTCCACGTAGTTCACCCCGGTCATCCAGCAGGTCCCCAGGCCTTCGGCGTGGGCCGCCAGCAGCAGGTTCTGCATCAGGGCGGCGCCGCTCTGGATGTTGGTGACGTTGGTGGCGTCATGCGGGTTCTTGTAGATCGTCACCGCCAGCACCACTGGTGCCCCTCCCAGGTCCTTGAAGAACTGGGCCACCAGTTTCTGCCCCTTCTCCGGCACCTGGACCTGTTTCAGCATCTCCATCAGTTGGCCGATGGCCTTGCCGCACAGGGTCACAAACTCGTCCCGGGCCTTCCCGGCCAGCACCGTGATCTCCCAGGCCTGGGCGTTGGTCCCCGACGGCGCCCACAGGCCCGCCTCCACCACCCTCTCCAGGGCCTCGCGGGGGGGCATCTCGGGCTTATACAAACGGTGGCTGCGGCGATTCTTGATGGCCTCGTAAATGTCCATGCAACACCTCCTGAGCTGTATACCTAGTGTGAACGGTGGCCACCCCCTACCGCCGGGTGAGCCACTATCTTAACCCAGCCGCCCGGGGCGGCGGGATGTTCAAGCAGGGCCCCCCGCCGTTCCCCGGGCGCTGGCGATCCTGTCATACCCAGCACCATAGGGTCTAACGGGAGCCTTGTCAATGGAATTCCGGCGCCATTGCACCCTGCCCGGCCTCCTCCGCCGCCCGGGATAGCGGGAATGATTGAACAAAATCATTTTCCCGACACTCCTCCTTCTCCCTGATCCTTAACCCCCCTCCTCACTCCACCTGGGCCCGGCGCATCACCGCGTTGATCTCCAGGGCCAGGGCCAGGGCGTCCCGCCCCGCCTCGCCGCTCACCCGGGGTTCCTCCCGATGGCCCACTGCCTGCAGAAAGGCCTCGATCTCCTTCAGCAGCGGGTCCGCCGGCGGGAAGCACTTCAGGTCCAGTTCCACCCCCGGCACCGGTCCTCCGCCCTTGCCGGTCTTTTCCACGTAGGTCAGTTCCCGGGCCTCGAAGTCCACCGCCAGGTAGGCGTGGGGCTGAAACAGGCGGAACTTCCGCATGCTCTTGAAGCTCACCCGGGAGGCGGTCAGGTTGGCGGTGCAGCCGGTGTCGAACTCCAGGCGGGCGTTGGCCAGGTCCACGGTGTCGGTGAGCACGCTCACCCCCGCGGCCCGCACCTCGGTCACCCGGCCCCGCACCAGGGACAGCACCAGGTCCAGGTCGTGGATCATCAGGTCCCGCACCACGTCCACGTCGGTGCCCCGCTCCTTGAAAAAGGCCATGCGGTGGCTCTCGATGAATTGCGGCCGGGTAACGTGCCGGGTCAGCTCCTCCACCGCCGGGTTGAAGCGCTCCAGGTGCCCCACCTGCAGGATGCGGCCCCTCTCCCGGGCCAGCTCCACCAGGGCGTCGGCCTCGGCCAGGGACGCGGCCAGGGGCTTCTCCACCAGCACGTCCAGCCCGTGGTTGAGGCAGTCTTGGACCACCGCGAAGTGCTGCGTGGTGGGCACCGCCACGCTCACCGCGCTCACCTGGCCCAGCAGCTCGGTATAATCCCGGAACGCCCGGGTGCGGCAGGCCGCCGCCACCCCCGCGGCCCGGCCCTCGTCCAGGTCCGCCACCCCCACCAGCTCGGCCCCCTCCAGGGCGGCGTATTTTTCGGCATGAAAGCGGCCCAGGTACCCCACCCCGATGACCGCGGCGCGTATCGGCTCCATAGCTGTCTATCCTTTCCCGGCTTTAATGACTTCCCCCCCGGAGGGAGGGGGAAGGGGTCCGCGGCCCCTGGCCCCCTCCCCCGGAAGCCTGTCTGCACTTTCCCCCAGCCTACACCGGAACCGGCCCGCGGCGCAAACAAAACCTGCCGCCCCGCCCCCCCCAACCGTATTGACATCCCGGGGAAAAAGCGGTACACAATCACTTTAAACCGCGCAAAGGAGACATCCATGGTCGAAAAAGCGAAGTTCATCTGGTTGGACGGCGAATTCATTCCCTGGGATCAGGCCAACGTCCATATCCTGACCCACAGCCTGCACTATGGCCTGGGCGTCTTCGAGGGTGTGCGCGCCTATCAGACCGCCGACGGCCGCACCGCCATCTTCCGCCTGCAGGAACACACCCAGCGCCTCTTCGACTCGGCCCACATCGTCCAGATGGAGATCCCCTTCACGGTGGCCCAGATCAACCAGGCCTGCCTGGAACTGCTGCGCAAAAACGGCCAGAAGGAAGCCTACCTGCGCCCCCTCGCCTTCATCGGCGACGGCGCCATGGGCCTCTACCCCAAGGACAACCCCATCCGGGTGGCCCTCATCTCCTGGGTCTGGGGCGCCTACCTGGGCGAGGAGGGACTGCTCCGGGGCATCCGGTTGAAGACCTCCTCCTTCACCCGTCACCACGTCAATATCGCCATGACCAAGGCCAAGGTCACCGGCCACTATATCAACTCCATCCTGGCCAAACGCGAGGTCACCGCGGCCGGCTACGACGAGGCCCTCCTCCTGGATACCGCCGGGTACGTGGCCGAGGCCTCCGGCGAGAACATCTTCGCGGTCAAGAACGGCGTCCTCCGCACTCCGCCCCTCACCGCCGTCCTCTCCGGCGTCACCCGGGACAGCATCATGATCATGGCCCGGGACCTGGGCTTAGACGTCCGGGAAGACCGCTTCTCCCGGGATGAACTCTACATCGCCGACGAGATCTTCCTCACCGGCACCGCGGCCGAAATCACCCCGGTGCGCGAGGTGGACGACCGCCGCATCGGGGCCGGCAAACCCGGCCCCGTGACCCAGAAGCTGCAGGCCGCCTACTTCGACCTGGTCCACGGCAAGCTCCCCCGCTACCAGAACTGGCTCAGCTACGTCTAACGCCGCCCGGCGATATCCCGCATTCTTTCTCCCTGGAGGGAGAGGGTAAGGGTGAAACGCTAATCTGTGTCAACCTCCCGGTCCCAGCTGGGGCCGTCGCTCCGCTCCGGGCGTCGGAAACAGAGGGTTTGCCAAGGCTTTTCGGAATACATCTGCGGCACATTTCAAGCCGTTCTTTTCCTTGACAAATAAATTATTGATGATATCTTTATAAGATTAATTCTCGGAGGATAGTGTGTACGCCATCATTCAAACCGGCGGGAAGCAGTATCGGGTCGCCCCCGGCGACGTCGTCCGGGTGGAACGCCTGCCCGGCGAACGCGGCGACCAGGTGGTCCTGGATCAGGTGCTCCTGGTGGCCGCCGGCGGCGAGTATCAGATCGGCCAGCCCCTGGTGGCCGGGGCCGCGGTCAACGGCCAGATCCTGCGCCAGGGCAAAGGCAAGAAGGTCATCGTCTTCAAGAAGAAGCGCCGCAAGAGTTTTCGCCGCACCCGCGGCCATCGCCAGCTCTATACCGCGCTCAAGATCGAGGAAATTTCCCTCTAACCCCATGATTCACACAGGAGGACATCTCCTTGGCACATAAAAAAGCCGGCGGCTCCTCCCGCAACGGACGCGACAGCGCCGGGCAGCGCCGCGGCGTCAAGCGCTTCAGCGGCCAGATCGTCAAGGCGGGCAACATCATCATCCGCCAGTTGGGCACCCGCATCCATCCCGGCGAAAACGTCGGGTGCGGCCGGGACTACACCCTGTTCGCCAAGGTCGACGGGGTCGTCACCTTCGAACGCCTGGGCAAGGACCGCAAGCGGGTCAGCGTCTATCCCCGCTAGAAAAGGGGTGCGCCCCTGAGGCAGTTCGCCGATGAAGCCCAAATCGTGGTCCAGGCCGGCAAAGGCGGCCCGGGCTGCGTCAGTTTCTTCCGCCAGCGCTTCAAACCCCGGGGAGCCCCGGACGGCGGAGACGGCGGCGCCGGGGGCGACGTGGTCCTCCAGGTCAACCCCTCCGCCCGCACCCTGACCTTCTTCCGCCACCGCCGCACCTTCAAAGCCACCTCCGGTCAGCCCGGCCGCGGCCGCCAGCAGCACGGCCGCCGGGGGGAGGACTGCCTCATTCCCGTCCCCCCCGGCACCCTGGTCTACGCGGCCGAGAGCGGGCACCTCCTGGCCGACCTCACCCAACCCGGCGAGAGCCTTCTCGCCGCCCGGGGCGGCCGCGGCGGCAAAGGCAACGCCCACTTCACTTCGTCCCGGATGCGATCCCCCCGCTTTGCCCAACCCGGGGAGCCCGGCGAGGAATTCTCCCTGCGCCTGGAGCTGCGCCTCCTGGCTGACGTCGGCCTGGTGGGCCGGCCCAACGCCGGCAAGACCACCCTGCTCACCCGGCTCACCGCCTCCCGGGCCCGACCCGGGGCCTATCCCTTTTCCACCCTGGAGCCCAACCTGGGGGTCATGGCCGAGGACGACCAGGAACCCCTGGTCCTGGCCGACATCCCCGGTCTCATCAGCGGCGCCCATCAGGGCCGGGGCCTGGGGGACCGCTTCCTGCGCCATCTGCAGCGCACCCGGGTCCTGGTCCACGTGGTGGACGCCTCCCAGGTGGACCCCGCCGACCCCGCCGCGGCCCTGGCCCCGTTGGAGGCGGAGATGCGGGCCTTTGATCCGGCCCTGCTCCTGCGGCCCCGACTCATCGTCTTCAACAAGCTCGACCTGGTCCCCCCGGACTGGCCTGTGGCCGAGATCCTGCGGCAATGCCAGGGCCCGCACCGGACCTGTGTGGCGGTGTCGGCCCTCACCGGCCAGGGTGTGGACGAACTCATCGCGGCCCTGCGCGCCGCCTGCGAGACCCCCTGTCATGACTCAGATTTCCCCTCTCCGGCCCTCGCGGCAGACCCTCCTGGCCCCCGTTAAGCGGGTCGTGGTCAAGATCGGCAGCGCCGTCCTGACCACCGCCGAAGGGCTCAACCGCGGCGTCATCGACCGCCTGGCCGACGCCGTCTCCGGCCTCAAGGCCGCCGGCCGGGAGATCATCCTGGTCTCCTCCGGGGCCATCGCCGCCGGCTTCAAGAAGATCGGTCTGGCCTCCCGGCCCCAGGGCATCCCCCAGAAACAGGCCGTGGCCGCCATCGGCCAGTCCACCCTGATGCAGACCTACGAGGAGGCCTTCGGCCGCCACGGCATCCAGGTGGCCCAACTGCTCCTCACCCGGAACGACCTGGCCCAGCGCTGCCGCTACCTCAACGCCCGCAACACCCTGGTCACCCTGCTGGACTGGGGCGTCGTCCCCGTCATCAACGAGAACGACACCGTGGCCGTGGAAGAGCTCCGCTTCGGCGACAACGACACCCTCTCCGCCCTCATCGGCAGCCTGGTGCAGGCCCAGCTCCTGGTCATCCTCACCGACATCGACGGCCTCTACGACCACGACCCCCGCACCTGCCCCGACGCCTGCCTGATCTCCCGGGTGGACCGGATCGACGCCCGCCTGGAACGGGCCGCCTCCGGCCAGGCCGGCACCCTGGGCACCGGCGGCATGGCCACCAAGCTCCAGGCCGCCAAAAAGGCCGGGGCCGCCGGCATCCCCACCCTCATCGCCAACGGCGCCGACCCCGCCATCCTCCCCCGCCTGCTGGCCGGAGACAAGCTGGGCACCCTCATCCTGCCCCACCAGCCCCGCCTCTCCAGCCGCCGCTACTGGATCGCCTACAATCAGACCCCCCGGGGCGAGATCACCGTGGACGACGGCGCCCGGGAGGTCCTCCTGCACCGGGGCAAGAGCCTGCTACCCGCCGGCATCACCGGGGTCGCCGGCCGCTTCGGGGTGGGGGCTCCGGTGCGCCTGGTGGACGCCGCCGGCCACGCCTTCGCCGTGGGCCTGACCAACTACTCCTCCCGGGACATCGCCTGCATCGCCGGCCTCAAGACCTGCGACATCGAGGGGCTCTTGGGCTACAAGGGCTACGACGAGGTCATCCACCGCGACAACCTGGTCCTCCTCACCGACTCCCGCCAGCCCGACGAAGCCTCTTGAGGAGCCCTATGCATCACTACTTATAGAGTTTCTTAATGATGCCTCATTTGTAGAGGCGTGGTCTCCCGCCCCGTCCATATCGAGCCGTCGCGTGTAGGGGCGGTTCGCGAACCGCCCCTACACAACGCTTGAGGAAACACCTGGGCAACCTTGCATCGGGACACAGCTTCAGGTAACCCTATCATCACAATTGTAAAATATAGCTGGGTCTCCTCACACCACCCACCGACTCCCCTTTCCTTTTCACCGTATTCGCGGTATAGTAACCGGTGAGGTCTGCGACGACGCCCCTCGCCCCCCTCTGCGGGTGGGGAGGGGGGCCCGGGGGGAGGGCAGGGACCCGGTGGCACAGGCATCTTGCCTGTGGAACCCCCTGGCCCTCCCCCCGGAAACCGCATCGCCCGGCTCCACCCGGGCGCGGCCGGTCCGCCGCAGATCACCATCTCCATCGCAAAGGAAACCCGCTCCATGGATATTGCCGCCACGGTGAAAGAAATGGCCCAGGAGGCCCGGGCCGCGGCCCGCCGGTTGGGAGCCCTGTCCACCCCGGTGAAAAACCGGGTCCTGACTCGCATGGTGGAACTGCTGCAGGAGCACAAAGAACTCGTGCAGGCGGAAAACCTGAAGGACGTGGAGGAGGCCCGGCAGCAGGGTCACCCCGCCGCCTTCCTCGACCGCCTCACCCTCTCCGACAAGGTCGTCGCCGCCATGATCACCGGCCTGAACGAGGTCGTCGCCCTCCCCGACCCGGTGGGCGCGGTCACCTCCATGTGGCGCCGCCCCAACGGCCTGCTGGTGGGCCGTCAGCGCATCCCTCTGGGGGTCATCGGCTTCATCTACGAGTCCCGGCCCAACGTCACCGTGGACGCCGCCGCCCTCTGCCTCAAAAGCGGCAACGCCGTCATCCTCAAAGGGGGCAAGGAGGCCATCCGCTCCAACCTGGCCCTGGCCCGCCTCCTGGCCCAGGCCCTGGAGGAAGCCGGGGCCCCCGCCGCCGCGGTCCAGGTCATCCCCACCACCGACCGCGAGGCCGTGGTGGAGCTCTTGAAGCTGGACGAACTGGTGGACATCGTCATCCCCCGGGGCGGCGAGGGCCTCATCCGGTTCGTGGCCGAAAACTCCCGCATCCCGGTCCTGAAGCACTACAAGGGCGTCTGCCACATCTTCGTGGACGCCCGGGCCGACCTGGCTCTGGCCGAGGAGGTCTGCTTCAACGCCAAGGTGCAGCGCCCCGGCGTCTGCAACGCCATGGAGACCCTGTTGATCCATGAGGAGGTCGCCCCCCACTTCATCCCCGGGATGTCTTACCGCTTCCGGCAGGCCGGGGTGGACCTGCGGGGCTGCCCCCACACCCGGGAGATCGACCCCAACGTCAATCCGGCCCAGGACAGTGATTGGGGCAACGAATTCCTCGACCTGATCCTGGCGGTGAAGGTGGTGCCGGACCTGGACGCCGCCCTGGACCACATCGCCCGCTACGGCTCCAACCACACCGAGGCCATCATCACCACCGACTACGACAATGCCCAACGGTTCTTGAACGAAGTGGACTCTTCGGTGGTCCTGGTGAACGCCTCCACCCGCTTCAACGACGGCGGCGAACTGGGGCTGGGGGCCGAAATCGGCATCAACACTTCCAAGCTGCATGCCTTCGGTCCCATGAGCCTGGAGGAACTGACCACCACCAAGTTCATCGTCTACGGCTCCGGACAGGTCCGCACCTGAGGGGGCTGGCGTGCGCCTGGGGCTCTTCGGCGGCACCTTCAACCCCATCCACTACGGCCATCTGCGGGCCGCGGAAGAGATCCGCGAGGGGCTGCGCCTCGACCGCCTCCTCTTCATCCCTGCGGCCCTGCCCCCCCACAAGGAGTCCCGGCACATGGTCCCCTTCACCACCCGCCTGGAAATGACCCGGCTGGCGGTGGCCGACGACCCCGGCTTCGAGGTCTCCGACGTCGAGAGCCGGCGGCCGGAAAAGTCCTATTCCGTCGACACCCTGCGCCTCTTCCGGCAGGAGTGGCCCCCGGACACCGAAATCTTCTTCATCCTGGGCCTGGACGCCTTTCTCGAGATCGACACCTGGAAGGATTACCGGCAGCTCTTCACCCTCTGCCACTTCGTCGTCCTGGACCGCCCGGGCTACGACCGCGGCCAGCTTGAGAGCACCCTCACCACCCGGGTCCACCCCGACTGCCGTCATGACGCCGAGGCCGGGGCCTACCTGCACCCCGCCGGCAGCCGCATCTATTTCCGCCCCATCACCCTGCTGGAGATCTCCTCCACCGCCATCCGGACCGCGGTTTCCCAGGGCCGTTCCATCCGCTTTCTCTTGCCGGAAGCAGTACGGAGATATATATTAATAAAAAGGCTTTATCAGCACGAGGAGAACACCCACGCAAACCAACGCCATTAATTTGTCCGCTGCCGACAAGGTGCGGTGGGCGGCCCGGATTCTACTGGAAAAAAAGGCACAGGATGTCGTTATCCTGGACGTTAGCCAACTGTCATCCTTTACCGATTTTTTCCTGATCTGCTCCGGGCAGTCCCATCGCCAGGTCCAGGCCCTGTCCCGCCATGTGGAGGATGCATTGCGCCGGGAGGGCCTGAAACCGTTGGGGATCGAAGGACTGGAGGAGGGCAACTGGGTCCTCCTCGACTTCAACGATGTCATCATCCACATTTATTATCAGCCGTGGCGGGAATTCTATGACCTGGAAGGCCTGTGGTCGGATGCGGCGCGCCTCGCCCCCGAGTCCTCCCCGGCGGCTTCCCCCGAGGCGCCGCCCCCCCGGGAGGCTAACCTCTGAGGTCGGTTTTTAACTTCCGGAGGCGCATTATGCCGATGAGAAACTGGCTGCGCAACCTGGTCGTCCACCTCCTGGTGGTCAGTCTGTTGACCTCCCTGGGGCCCTTGCCCGCTCAGGCCTTTTTCGGCGCCCTCACCATCGACAAAGAGAGACAGTTGGGGGAGGAATTCTTCCTGGCCGTGCAGCAGTTCTATCCGGTGGTGAAGGACCCCTTCCTGACCTCCTACGTCAATCAGGTAGGCCAAAAGCTGGTCCGCGAGGCCGGGCTGACCCACTTCCGATACCGCTTCCATATCCTGGAAGATCCCACCTACAACGCCTTTGCCGTTCCGGGCGGCTATATCTTCATCAACAGCGGCCTGATCCGTCTGATGGAGCGGGAGGATGAACTGGCCGGGGTCCTGGCCCACGAAATCGGTCATATCCAGGCCCGGCATCTGGCCCGGCAGATGGAAAAGGCCAAGGTCACCAACATCGCCACGGTGCTGGGGGCCCTGGCCGCAGTGCTCATCGGCGGTCCGGCCGCCTCGGCCATCATGATGGGCTCCATGGCCGCCGGCGAGTCCGCCATGTTGAAGTACAGCCGGGACGACGAACGCGAGGCCGACACCCTGGGCTTTAATCTGGCCAGCCGGGCGGGCTACAACCCCCGTGACATGATCAGCGTCTTTTCCAAGATGAACCGCCAGCGCTGGTTTCAAGGCGCCGATATCCCGGTTTATCTGAAGACCCACCCGGAGTTGGAAAGCCGCATTGTCGACATCTCCCACCTGATGACGGCGCACCAGACCACCCCCTCAGGTTTTTCCAGTCACCCGGACTTCGCCTTCTTCAAGATGCGCATGGAGGCCCTTTACGGTAATCCCCAGCGGATGCTCCGGGAGTTGCAGCGAGCCCTCAAGGATGACCCCGAGAACCTGCCGGCCCTCTACTCCCTGGCCATTGTCCATAAGCGCCTGGGTGACCGCCCCAAGGCCATCGAGTCCTACAAGGCGGCCCTGGCCAAAGATCCCCGCAACGAGATGATCAAGAAGGATCTGGCCATCTTTTATATTGAAAACAAAATGACGGTCGAGGCCTCGCCATTGTTAAAGGAGCTCCTGAACCGCAACCCCCGCGATGAAGTGGCCCTCTATTACCTGGCCGTCCTGGCTCAGGACAACGGCAAAACCGACGAGGCCCTTAGCCTGTTCGAGCGGGTCCACGGCCTGAATCCCGGTATGGTGGAGGTCTACTACAATCTGGGAACCCTTTACGCCCAAAAGCAACAGCTGGGGTTGGCCCATTACTATCTCGGCCTCCACAGCCGTCTGGCCAAAAACCTGCCCACCGCCCTGTTCCACTTCCGCAAGGCCCTGCACTACATGGGAAGTCAGGAAAGATACTACCGAGACGCCCAGGACGAAGTCGCCCGGCTGGAGAAGATGCGGGTCAGGGTGAGCCCCTGAGAGGCAAAGGCCGGGAGCGTGGCCTCGGCCTCCGCCGCCTCAGATAAACAACGGAAGAAGCCCCCCATGCCCATCTACGAATATCAGTGTCAGGAGTGCCGCAGGATTTCCAGTTTCCTGATCCTCAACCGGGAGGAGCCTTTCACCCCCCGCTGCCGGCATTGCGGCGGCCAGCAGCTGGAGCGGGTGCTGTCCCGGGTGCACGTGCGCCTCAGCGAGGAAACCCGACTGGAGCGCCTGGCCGACCCGGACCGCCTGGGCCGCCTGGATGAGAACGACCCCGCCAGCATGGCCCGGGTGATGAAGGAGATGGCCCAGGCCACTGGTGAGGATTTCGGGGGCGAGGACCTGGACCAGATGGTGGAGGAGGCCGTGGAAGAGGGTTACCGGGAACAGGAAGGCGGCGGCGGGACCGACGACGCCGAACTCTGACCCGGACCGGGGCAGGTCCAGCGTTTCGCGAGAGTTTCTGTGCCGCCGGGGGAGGGTCCCCTCCCGGCTCATCAGGATCGAGAGGAAATCATCCCGGTTCTTGAAGGTTACAGTCGCGACGGAGAGGCCGGGGCTCCCGCCCTGCATCGCTGCCTTGTGGCCCAGCCGACCCCGGCTGAGCTCTTTCCGGATGACAACCGCCCCGTTTTAAACCGCCCGTTAATCTTATAAACCAGCCCCTTACGGCGTCTCTTCAACAGTTCCCTGGTAACGGCTACCCTGTAATTTCTTGGTGAACTTCTCGGCTTCGGCCTTGGTCTTCACCTTGCCGGTGCGCACCACGTACACCGCTCCTTTCTTGTCCTTACCGGCGGCCAGGCTGACCGGGACTCCCTTCTTCTTCAACTCCTCCACGGCCTGCTGGGCCTCCTTCTGGCTGCGGTAGGCGCCGATCTTCACCCGGTAGCCCTTGGGCTTGGCCACCGCGACCTTGGCTGCGGGCGAGGCTGCCGCACTGGGTGCCCCCACCACCGACGCGGCCTGGACCGGGGGGGTGGCCTTGGTTTTACCCTTGACCGCCTTGCCCGATGTGCCGGCAAAGCTGTTCTGGAACTTAAGCTTGGCGGCCAATGATTCCTTTTCGGTCTTTTCCTTGGCGGCGGGCGTCTTGGCCTTGTCGACAGTCTTGGTGGCCTTGGATGATTTGGCGGCCTTTTCTTTGGGCGGTGAGGTGGGAGCCGTGGCGGTTTTTTCCGGTGCCGGAGCTGGCACCACCGCCGAAGCCACTGGGGCTGGTTTGGTTGTGACTGCAGGTCCCCCAGGATCTGGAGATGGGGTCGCCGCCTGCGGCGCGGCCGGTGCCGCCGCTTCTGGATGCGCCTCGGGCGGTGGGGGCACCGCCGGGATGCCGGTGCGGACCGGGGCTGCGGCCCGCAGGAGTCCCCAACCGGTGAGCAGACGCCCCACTTCCCCCTTGCCCACCAATACCCCCAGGACAAAAATCCATACCAGGGTCACCGTCAGACCCAGGCCGGTCATGACCACATGCTTGAGGCTCAGGACCAGCTTGAATGCCTCCCTGTCATTCTGCGCCTTCTTCCCGGCGGCCATCTTCCCCCCCCTTTGCGTCAACGGTTACATGCTGTCCGGCGCTTCCACCCCCAAAAGCTTCAATCCGTGGTCCAGAATCACCTTGATGCCCTCCACCAGGTGCAGCCTAGCCTGGGTCAGGTCCGGCGAATCCGAAATGATGCGGTGCTTGTAGTAGTAGCTGTGCAGCTGCGCCGCCAGGTCGGTGAGGAAATAGGTGATGCGGTGGGGCTCCAGATGGCGGGCCGCGGCCTCCACCACGTCGGGATAGGTGGAGAGCAGCTTCAGCAGGGCCAACTCCTCCGGCAGATTCAGGAGGGCCAGGACGGCCTCCTCCGGGGTCTGCCGGGTGATGCCCCGTTCCGCCGCAGTGCGAAACACCGAGGCCAGGCGGGCATGGGCATACTGCACATAGTAGACCGGGTTGTCGGAACTCTGCTTCTTGGCCAGTTCCAGGTCGAACTCCAGTTGGGCATCGCTGCGCCGGGACAGATAAATGAAGCGGGCCGCGTCCTTGCCCACTTCGTCGATCACCTCCCGCAGGGTCACGTAGGTGCCCCCCCGAGTGGTCATGGCCACCGGCTGGCCTTCCCGCAGCAGGCTCACCAGCTGGACCAGAATCACCTGCAGGCGCTCCCGCTCCACCCCCAGGGCCTCCACCGCTGCGGCCAGCCGGGGCACGTAGCCGTGGTGGTCGGCCCCCCAGATGTCCACCACCCGCTGGTTCCCGGTCTGGAACTTCTGCCAGTGGTAGGCGATGTCCGAGGCGAAGTAGGTGGTCAGGCCATTCTGGCGGCGCACCACCCGGTCCTTTTCGTCCCCGAAGGCCGTGGCTTTGAACCACAGAGCCCCCTCGGCCTCATAGAGGAAACCCCGGGCCCGCAGTTGTTCGAAGGCCTCCTCCACCCGCCCCTGGCGGAACAGCTCCCCTTCGCTGAACCAGGTATCGAAGCGCACTCCGAAGGCCTCCAGGTCGCCCTTGATCTCCTCCAGGATGGCGTCGCCGGCGTACTGCCCCAACTGCAGCAAGTCGTCCTCCCCGACTCCCCCCGCGGGGATCACGCCGCCCTCGTCCCGGTAGCGGCGGGCCAGGTCCACCATGTAGTCGCCCTGGTAGCAGGTCTCGGGGAAGTCCACCGCCTCCCCCGCCAGCTGCCGCAGGCGCAGGGACAGGGACAGCCCCAGGGTCCGGATCTGGGTGCCCACATCGTTGATGTAGTATTCCCGGGTCACCTGATGACCGGTGGCGGTGAGGATGTTGGCCAGGGCGTCGCCCAGGGCCGCCCCGCGTCCGTGCCCCACGTGCAGGGGGCCGGTGGGGTTGGCGCTGACGAACTCCACCTGCACCCGCTGGTTCCTCCCCAGATCGCTGTTTCCGTAGGCCTCCCCCTCCCGCAGGATGTCCTTCAGGACCTCCAGCCAGTAGGATTCGGTCAGGAAGAAATTGATAAACCCGGGGCCGGCGATCTCGGTGCGGGCCAACATGCCCGGCGGCGGCTCCAATATCCCCAGAATCATTTCGGCCAACTGCCGGGGCGGCCGCCGGGCCAACTTGGTGAGGGTCAGGGCGGCGTTGGTGGCGAAATCCCCGTGCTCGGCGATCTTGGGCACCTCCACCAGGACCGGCGGCAGATCGGTCAAGTCCGGGAACTGCTCCCGGCACAGCTTCTCCAGGCCCTGGGTGATGACCCGGGCCAAACGGCGGCGCATATTCATCAGATATCAGTGATCAATTGTCAGTTATAGGCTTTTAGCTGCTGTGTCCCAGGATATCATGCCAAACAGATCAATACAGCAAGGCCTGATGTAAAAGAGGATATTCGTGTAGGGGCGGGTTTCAAACCCGCCCCTACCTGAACAAGATGTCTATGGACGTGTCGAATCATTTCCAGGGGCAAAACCTTAGCTGCTAGCTGACAGCTGCCAGCCAACGGCTATTTCTCCGGCTTCTCCTTCACCGTCACGTCCTGGCTGTATTCCGGGCAGTGGCCGCCCGTGAAGGAGAACTTCTTCTGGCAGGTCTCCCGCCAGGCGCACTTCAGACACAGCAGGGGTTCTGCTCCAGTATGGATCTTAGTCATTGTCGTTTCCCAGATACCGCCGGGGGTTGCTGTTCCCCAGCAGGCAATGGACCTCATAGCTGATGGTCTGGGACCAGCCCGCCAGCTCATCGGCGGTGAGGCGCTGGCCGCCGTCCTCCCCCAGCAGGGTGACCGGGTCGCCCACCGCCACCCCGGGGATGTGCGTCACCTCCACCATGGTGAGGTTCATGCAGACCCGGCCCCGGATGGGGGCCCGTTGCCCCCGGATCAGGACCTCGCCCCGGTTGGAGAAGAGCCGGCTGTAGCCCCGGCAATATCCCACCGGCAGCACCGCGATGGTGGCCGACCCCGGCGTGACGTAGGTGCAGCCGTAGCTGATGGCCGACCCCGGCGGGGCCTGACGCACCTGCATCACCTGGGTGCGGAACGCCATCACCGGCCGCAGTTCCACCGGCGGCGGCGTCTCGGCTGGGGGGGACCCGTAAAGGCTGATCCCGGCCCGCACCATGTCGTGGTGGGTGTCGGGCAGCGCCAGGATGGCAGCGCTGTTGGCGATGTGGTTCACCGGCAGGGCCCAACCCCGCTCCCGGCCCCGCTGCACCAGGGCGTTGAACTGCTCCAATTGCTGGAGAGTATACGCCTTGTCGCTCCAATCCGCCACCGCAAAGTGGGAGATCAGGCCCACAATCTCCAGGTCCGGCACGGTGTGGAGCCAATCCAGGAACTCCCAGGCCTCCTCCGGTGACAGCCCCAACCGGCCCATGCCGGTCTCCACCTTGACGTGCACCCGGACCCGTCGTCCCTGGACGCGGGCCGCGGCGGCCAGGGCCCAGGCCACGTCCTCCCGATACAGGGCCGTCTCCAGACCCAGAGCCGCGGCCTCCCCGGCCTCCTCCGGGAGCAGGCCCATGAGGAGCATGAGGGGGGCCTCGATTCCGGCCTGCCGCAGGCGCCGCCCCTCTTCCACATAGGCGATCCCCAGGTAATCGGCCCCCTCCCCCACCAGGGTGCGGGCCACAGGCAACAGGCCGTGGCCGTAGGCGTCGGCCTTCACCACCGCCATGATGCGGGTGTCGGCGCGACAGTGGCGGCGCAACTCCCGATAGTTATGACGCAGGGCACCCAGATCGATGCTCAGGTCCAACATGGCCAATACCCTTTGTGCCCCCCATACCTCTGAGAATTGCAGGTAAGCCTTGTCCCCAACGATTCCTGCTGACAGCTGTTAGCTGACAGCTGATAGCTATCGGCTAAATCGCCTCCCGCCCCGTCAACTGGACCAGGAGCTTCTTGGCGGTGTTGATGGGGATGGCAAACCCAATCCCCTGACCCGGCGCCACGATCATGCTGTTGATGCCGATCACCTGGCCGTTCAGGTCCAACAGCGGCCCGCCGCTGTTCCCCGGGTTGATGGAGGCGTCGGTCTGGATGAAGTCGCCGTAGATGCCCCGGCCCACGCCCCGGCGGCCGGTGGCGCTGATCACCCCCACGGTGACGGTGTGCTCCAGCCCAAAGGGGCTGCCGATGGCAATGGCCCACTGCCCCACCTTGATGCGGTCGGAATCTCCCAGCGGCGCTTCCTGCAGGCCGTTGCCCTGCACCTGGACCAGGGCCAGGTCGGCCTTGGGGTCGCCGCCCACCAACCGCGCCGGAATCGTGCGCCCGTCATTGAGGCGCACCGAGACGCTCTGAGCCCCGGCCACCACGTGATAATTGGTGAGGATCAACCCCCGGCGGTCCACGATCACCCCGGACCCCTGCCCCACCTGCTTCTGCCGCAGGGACCGGGGCGGCACTACCTCCCGGAAGAAGCCCTCGAAGGGGGTGCCCTGGAAAAACTCCGGGGGGATTTGCGGGAACGGAGCCACCTCCACCACCCGGGTGGCCTGCAGACTCACCACCGATGGGGATACGCGGTCGGCCACCCGGATGAAATCTTCCTGCAGCCCCAACGCCGTGGCCCCCAGCGCCGGCCAGCAGAGGCCCCCCATGAGCAGGGCAACCCCCCAGAACGACAACCACCGGAAAGACCATCTCCCTTCCGGGTTTTGGCTGGATCGAGTCATCATGCCCTTATTCTCCCCGTCCCCTAACTCCTGCCTCCTTAACCCGTTCCCAAGCCCAGTCCCCCTCATTCCCCAGCTCCTACTGGGGGATGTAATTACCCGCCCGGCTCCTGCTGGGTCACCTCTCCCCTGGTCCTTTGTCCTTGTGCCGTTCGCCTCTCTTCCGCTGACGGGCCACTGTGCAGGGCACTTCTCCCCATTCGCAAGCTCAGGACAATAACAAGGGCGCCGGAGTCTCCGGCGGCGGCGGCCCGATGGCCTCCCGCACCTCCTCGGGGATGACACGGTCGGCCAAGGCCAACAGCGGATAACCCACGGCCCGGGTCCAGTCGGGTTCTTCCCCTCCCGAGCCGCAGAGGGCCATCTTGAGGCCCCCATCACCACCCAGGGCCAGGCAGACCGCGGGTCCACCCTCCTCCCGGCGGGTCCAGAAAAGCTCCAGGCCGCAGAAGGCTCCGCCCCCGACGGCGGACCATCCCGCCAGGACGTAGTACTTCTCCGGGGGAAACCGCAGGGTCAGCCGCGGTCCCCGCCAGCGGGGGGACAGCACCGCCAGGCGCACCGTCGCCATCCCCGCCGGCACGTTGGGGTTGGGCGCCACCCCGCAGTGAACGTATCGCCTAGCCATCCACCGCCATCTCCACCAGAACCTTCAACACCCCCTGCTGCCCGGCAAAATCCAGGGCCTCCACCGCTCGGCTGAGGGGATAGACCCGGGAGATCAGGCGGCGGGGGTTCACCAGACGGCGGGACAGGAGGCGCAGGGCCGGGGCGAAGGGGCCGCAGCGGGACCCCGCCACAGTCACCTCCCGCACCACCAGGTCAGAGGGATTATACTCCATGGCCCCGGGGTAAGTGCTCTTCAGAATGATCGTCCCCCGGGGCCGCACCGCGGCTACGGCCGTCTGCCACCCCGCAAGGGAGCCCGTGGCCTCCACCACCACGTCGAAGCCGTCGGCGGTGAAGTGCTCGGCCCAATGCGTGGTCACCCCCCGGGAGGCCACCAGGTCCAGCTTCTTGGCATGACGCCCCGCCAGGTGCAGGTCGCACCCGGTGAGCCGCAGGCACAGGGCCAGCAGCAGCCCCAGTTTGCCGTCCCCCAACACCAACACCCGGGAGTCCGGTCGGATGTGGACCTGCTCCAGGACCTCCAGGGCCGCGGCCACTGGCTCGGTGAACACCGCCAGGGCATCGGGGAGACGCTCGGGCACCGGATGCAAGTTGGCCAGGGGCAACACCAGATATTCGGCCAGGGCCCCATCCCAGTCCTGGATGCCCAGCACCCGGCGATCCCGGCAATGGCGTGACAAGCCCTGCCGGCAGAGCCCGCAATGCCCGCAGCCGATGTTGATCTCCCCCACCACCCGCTGCCCGAGCCAGGTGGGGTCCGCAGCCGCTTCCACCCGGCCCACGAATTCATGGCCCAGTATGCCGCGAAAAGCCTTATACCCCCGGGTCAGATAGACATCGGTCTGGCAGATGCCGGCCAGAATCACACGGATGAGGGCCTCTCCCTCCCCGGGCTCCGGGCGGGGGACCTGCACCAACCTGGCCTCAGCGTCGAAATAGAGCGCTTGCATCACCTCGCCATTGTATCACAATTCCGATGGTGGCACAGGCACCTTGCCTGTGCCTGACTGCCCGGACTTCCATCCCGGGTCCCCTTGTCTGGCGCCCTTTCCTCGTTCCCAAACTCCGGCTCGGGAACGCCTAGTATCCGCCCAGCTCCTGCTGGGCCTCCTCCCCCTTTGCCCTTTGTCCTTTCACCTTTCCCTATCTCCCCTCCCCTGCAGCCACTGCCAGGTGCGTCCCAGACCCTCCCTGAGATCGATCTGGGGCTGCCACCCCAAGACCGCCCGGATGCGCCGGGTGTCCAGGATGTTGATGGGCACGTCCAGGGGCCGCGGCGGCAGGTAGGTGACCCGGGGCCGCTGCCCGGTGACTGCGGCCACGGCCTCCAGCAACTCCGCCAGGGACACCCCCAGCCCGCTGCCGGCGTTGAACAGGCGCACCCCCTTGTCCGGCGGCTGATAACGCATACTGCGGTACAGGGCTTGGGCCAGGTCCTCCACGTAGAGAAAATCCCTCACGGTGCGCCCATCCCCCCAGATCTCGATGTCTGCGCCTCGCCGCACCCGGTCCAGGAACACCCCCGGCGCCCCCAGGGGCCGGGCCAGGTCCTGCCCCGCGCCGTAGGCGTTGGAGCCCCGGATAATGACGTAGTCCTGTCCCCGGGTGAGCCGGTACATCTCCAGGTAGTTCTCGAAGGCCAGCTTGGTAATGCCGTAGGAACACAAGGGATGACAAGGATGCTCCTCGGGGATGGGGATCTCCTGGGGGAGTCCGTACACGGTGCCCCCGGACGACAGGAAAATCACCTTCCTCACCCCGGCCGCAGCCCCGGCCTCCAGCAGGCGCACCGAACCCGAGAGGTTCTCTTGAATATCCACGACCGGGTCCAGATTGGAGGTCTGGGGGATGGTGGACCAGGCCAGGTGATAGACCGCCTCCACCCCCCGGAAGACCTCGGGGTGTTCCGGCAGGTCGCGCATCTCCAGCCGGACGTAGTCGCCCCCACAGATCGCGGGCGGCTGGCGGTCCACGATCCGGACCCGGTGGCCGTGGGCCTTCAGGACCTCCACCAGGTGGGCCCCCACGAACCCGGAGCCCCCCACCACCAGCACCGTCCCGGCCTGATGACCCTGACCGGCGGGGAAGACCCCGCCCCCACCACGTGTTTCTCTATCGGGCTGCATAGGCCTCTTCCAATACCCCCAGGGTCTCCGCCGCGGTGCGCTCCCAACTCAGTCCGGCCACGGCCGTCAAAGCCGCCTGCCGCACCCGGGGGTCCCCGGCCCGCTCCAGCCACTCCCCCAGGGCCGTGGCCAATCCGTCCACGTCGTCGGGCCGCGTCACCACTGCCCCGTTCTCTCCCCTCGCGATGAACTCCGCCGCCCCGTTTGCCCCGCTGGTGACCACCGCCACGCCGCAGGCCAGGGCCTCCAAGGCCACGTTGCTGCAGGGGTCATACAGGGTGGGCAGGACAACCGCCGCAGCGCCCCGGTAGTAGTCTTCCACCGACCCCTGCGGCCCCTGAAAATGCACCCGCGCCATGACCCCCAATCTTTGGGCCAGTTTCATATAGCGCCTCGCCCGCCCGGCCCCAACCACCACCAGGTGGGCCGTGTCCCCGGGAACCTGCGCCAACGCCCGGATGGCGAACGCCAAACCCTTGCGGTGAAATCCCGACCCCACAAACAGGATCACCCGGTCCCGGTCCGTCAACCCCACCTCCCGCCGCCAGGACGATTCCCGCGCCTTTGCCTCCGAGGGATAAAACCGTCTCCGGTCCACACCGTTATACACCACCCGGATGCGCTCCGTCGGATAACCGTAATGCCGGACGATCTCCTCCTGCACTTGCACGGAATTGGCAATCACATATCTAAGCCGAGGTGAGGCGAACAACTCCCGCTCCAATCCCAGCAGGTACAAGTGAAACGGGCTCAAGGTCAGCCCCAGGCGCTCCCTCGCCCCGGCCATGGCCCGCCGTCGGGCCAGCCACTCCCGGTGGCAGCCGTCCCCGGCCCGGTACACGTCGGCGCGGTGAATCCGCTCCAGGCTGAAGACCACGTCGAACTCCCCCGCTGGCAGCAGCCGCCGGCAGCCCCGGGCGAAACTCCAGAGCCGCAGGGTCCGCCCGCCCCCCACCGGCACCCGCTGCCAGCCCACCCCGTCCAGGGACGCCCCCACCCATGCCGCGGCTACCACCGTCACCCGGTGCCCCCGGCGGGCAAACTCCCGGGCCAGGGCGGCCAGGGTGTTCTCCGCCCCCCCCAAGGGAGTAAATCGCTGCCGCACCAACGCAATGTGCATGATCTGGAGTTGTTGGATTTTCCGGGAGGGGGCCAGGGGCCGCAGGCCCCTGCCCCCTCCCCCTCATATGCCGCCCTGCGGGGTGAGGCGCCTCCCGGCACCTCACCCCGCAGCCCTTTACAGGGTTGGGTGGGGGTGCGGGGGAGGGCAGGGAGCGGTGCTCCCTGGCCTCCCCCCGCATTCGGTTCCCAAGACCTCTTCCACCCCCGCCAGCACGTCCGCGGCGCTCAGCTCCGTCAGGCAGCGGCTGATCTTGGAGCCCTCGCAGCCGTCCCGGCCGCAGGGGCGGCAGTCCAGGTCTTTGGTGATGACCGCGTGTCCCGGGCCCCAGGGCCGCCAGTTGTATTCCCCGGTGGGTCCGAAGATGGCCACCGTGGGGGTTCCCACCGCCGCGGCCAGGTGCATGGGAGCGCTGTCCACGCCCAGGAAGAGCCGGGCCCGGGCGATGAGGGCCCCCAGTTCCTTCAGGCTCAGGCCCCCGGCCAAGTTCACCGGCTGAGTTGCGGTCTGTGCCAGGATGTCGGCGATGAGTCGGAGTTCCCGGGGGTCAGGCCCCGAGGTGAGGGTCACCGCCAGCCCCCACTTCCGCTCCAGGGCCTCGATGACCCGGGCATAGCCCGCCACGGTCCAGGTCTTGAACAGCCACCGCGCCGCCGGGTGCACCACGGCAAAGTGCTTGTCTTGCAGCCCGTGGCGGGCCATCAGGTCCCGGACCCGCCCGTCCGCGGCCGCGTCCCAGAAGAACTCCAGCCTCGGTTCCCGGGGCTCCACCCCCAGGGCCCGCACCAGGGCCAGGTTCTGTTCCACCGTGTGCCAGCGGGCCGGCGGCGCCGGGAGCAGCCGGGTGAAAGCCCAGCGGCGCTGCCATCCGGCCCGGCGGGGGTGCTCGAAACCCAGCCGCACCGGAGCCCCCGTCAGCCAGGCATAGAACGCGCCCCGATCCCCCCCGGAGAGCTCCAGTACCACCTCGAAGCGCCGTCGGCGCAACGTCCACAAGAGGTAGGCCGTCTCCCGCCAGGAGCCCCTTTCCCGGTCCACCGTCAGGATTGCGGTCACTGCCGGGTGGTCGGTGAGCATCGCCTCCGTGCCCCGGGGCACCAGTACGGTGATCCGGGCCCCGGGCCAGGTCTCCTTCAGGGCCGTCAACACCGGGGTGGTCAGAAGCACGTCGCCGATGTGCTTCAGTTTGATGACCAGAATACGATTATAACTCATCGGCCTCGCCGCGGCCGCCCCCCATGGCCACCCCCCGGGTGGACTCGCAGATGAACGTGAGGAGTTCCTGCACCTCGGGGGTTAAGGGCACCTCGGCCTCCACCCGGGCCATGGCCGCCGACAGGTTCACCCGCTGGGCGAACAGGATCTTGAAGGCCTGCCGCAGAGCCGCGATCTGCTCCTGGCCGAAGCCGGCCCGCCGCAGCCCCACCCGGTTGAGGCCCCGCACCGTATGGGTGCCGTCCATGATACAGAAGGGCGGCACGTCCCGGGAGGTCCGGGACAGCCCCCGCATCAGGGCCAGCCGCCCCACCCGGCAGAACTGGTGGATGATGCAGTGGGCCGAAATGATGGCCCGGTCCGCCACGCTCACGTACCCCCCCACCAACGCCCCGTTGATCAGGATGACGTGGTTCCCCAGGCTGGAATTGTGGGCCATGTGGGTCAGCCCCATGAGAAAATTGTGGTCCCCCACCCGCGTCACACTCCCCGGCTTCGTCCCCCGATGGATGGTGACGTATTCCCGGATGATGTTGTGGTCGCCGATGACGGTGTAGCTGGGCTCCCCGCTGAAAGCGTAGTCCTGGGGCTCATGGCCGATCACCGCCCCGAAGGAGATCAAGTTCCCCGTCCCGATGGTGGTGTAGGGCCCGATATAGGCATGAGCCTGGATACGGGTCCCGGCCCCGATGCGGCTGGGGCCCTCGATGATGACGCCCGGACCCACCTCCACCCCGTCGGCCAGTTCCGCGTCCGGAGCAATGCGGGCCGTGGAATCGATGCTCACCGCCCCTCCCCCCTCCCTTTCTGTCTCAGCCGCATCTCCTGCAGCTTGGCATACTTAAGAAAATTATACATGCTGTAGAGCACCGCCAGGGTGAAGCCGTCCCGACCTTCCAGAAAACCGCCCTTCACCAGGTAAAGGTTGAGAAAGGTGAACCCGGGCCGCCACAGGAGCTCCCCCCAATGCGGCCGTCGGCCCTGTTTGTGCAACTCCCGGGCGGCCAGCCGGGAATAGCGGTCCATGCGCTGCACGAAGTCGCTGAGGTTGTCATAGGTGTAATGTTCCAGGGGGTGGCGCAGGTTGCCCACCTGGCCCTGCACGGCCACGCTCTCATGCACCTCCCGGTCCACGAACCGGCCTTTATCCCGCCGGAACAGCCGCAGGGTGTAGTCCGGCCACCACCCCAGCCGCCGGATCCATCGCCCCCGGAAATAGTTCCGCCGGGCCACCCGGTAGCCGTCGGCGGGGCCATCCCGGGCCACCACGGCCTGGATTTCGGCGGCCAGCTCCGGGGGCACCCGTTCATCCGCGTCCAGGCTGAACACCCAGTCCCCCCGGGCGTGATCCAGGGCCAGGTTTTTGGTCCGGGCAAACCCCTGCCACGGGACCGTATAGACCCGGTCGGTGTAGCCCCGGGCGATGGTCACCGTCCGATCGGTGCTGCCGGAGTCCAGCACCACCAGATCATCGGCCCAGCGCACCGATTCCAGGCAGGCGGCGATCTGAGCCTCCTCGTTGCGGGCAATGACCGTGATCGAGACCGACACCATGCCCTACGGCAGCTTTTGGGCCTGGTCGATGAGCATGATGGGGATGTCGTCCTTGATCTCGTAGAGCAGCTTGCATGTCTCGCAGATCAGGCCGTCCCCGGCCTCGTTCAGGTGGATATCCCCTTTGCACTGGGGACAGGCCAGAATATCCAGAAGTTCCTTGCTGATGGCCATCTCAGTCCGCCTTCCTAATTGAATGGCTTTCAGCTTTAAGCTGTCAGCCGTTTCATCTCGTTTCCAAGCTCCGGCTTGGGAACGTAATTATCTGCCAAGCTCCTGCTTGGCCACCGCTCGCTTTCGCCTACTGCCTCTCTCCCATCTTGGCCGCCCCGTCTCTTGCTGTTATGCCATAGATCTCCCTGGAGAAGAAGCTATTATGTCCGACGGCCCCGGCCTCCCCCCCCAATACATTTACCCCTTGCCTTTTCTACATCGCCCCCACAATTGCTCACGGCTCACGGCTCACGGCCACCTGCCGGTTCCGGGCGATCAAATTCAGCGTCTCCACCAACCCCGAGAAACCCATGGCAAAATAGATGTAGCCCTTGGGGATGTGCAGCTCAAAACCCTCGGCGATCAGGGTGACGCCGATCATCAACAGGAAGCTCAGGGCCAGCATCTTCACTGAGGGGTGCCGGTGGATGAAGGCGCTGATCACCCCGGCCCCCGCCAGCATGACGATCACCGCGATGATGATGGCGGCCATCATCACCTCCACCCGCTGGGCCATGCCGATGGCGGTGATCACCGAATCCAGGGAAAAGACCAGGTCCAGCAGGATGATCTGGGCGATCACTCCGGCAAAGGTGAACACCTGTTTCATCTCCAGGTCTTCGCTTTTCACCTCCACGGCGTGGTGGATCTCCCGGGTGCCCTTGGCCAACAGGAAGAGCCCGCCGCCGATGAGGATCAGGTCGCGGCCTGAGATGCCCATGTGAAAGATGTGGAACCACGGCTTAGTCAGCCCCGCCAGCCAGGACAGCGACAGCAGCAGCAGAATGCGGCTGATCAAGGCCAGCCCCAACCCCACCATCCGGGCCCGGGGCTGCTGCTCCACCGGTAGGCGATGGGCCAGGATGGAAATCACCACGATGTTGTCAATCCCCAGGATGATCTCCAGGGCGGTCAGGGTGACCAGCGCCACCCAGGTTTGCGGATCAAAGAGCCAGTCCATAGTCTCCCGTTATACTCACGCCATAAGCAAATCGTTTGCAGAGGCGGGGGCACCCCGCCCTCATTATGTCCGATACGAATCTATTTTCTCTTGCGTTCCCAAGCTCCGGCTTGGCCACCTTAGCCTTGCATTTATGGCCTCTTCCCCATTCCTCCCCGACCGACTCACTGGCCCCAGACCCTTGCGCCCCTACCCTTCTTCAGCCGTCATCTCCTGGGCCGCCAGCTTCCGGGTGGGAGCGCCGTAGCGCGTTTGCAAGAATTCCCGCTCCTCTTCCACGGTCCGGATCTCCCCGCTCAGTCGAGCTTCCAGCAGACTCTGTAACATGATTCGGAATTTGGGCCCGGGCCTATAGCCCATGGTCACCAAGTCCTGACCGGTGAGCAACGGCTTGGCGTTCTTCAGTTGGGTGAAGAAGAGCGAGATGAGCCGTTTGGAGGATTCCTGACGGGTCTTTGCCATCATATACAGGAGATACTCCACCGGAAAGGGGCGCAACAGGTAGTAGATGTTTTTGCGGCTCATGTTGCCATCCCGGTAGAGCACCATCAGGGCATGGTCAGCGGCGCTCTTGGCCCACAGGAGGGTCTCACAGAACCTGGGGGAGGGATTCAGCCGCCGGGACAGTTCCAGGAGTTGCTCCTCCTTCAAGGGCTCGATGAGCCCCAGAAAATATGCATACCACCGTTCATAGGCCTCGTCCAGAAAGAGCAGGTCGTGCCAGGAGAGCACCCCCCGGATCTGGTCCAACAGCCATTGGGTGTTTTGGTCGTATCTGATATCCGGGTGAATGAATTTCAACAGGTCGAACCCCGCCATCCGGGAAATGGCCGGGATGGGGTTCTCCTCCTTAAGAATCAACTTCAACTCGGAAAATAGCCGGGAGCCGCTCAGACGGTCGAAAAAATTGATCTTCACGGCGTTTTCAATGAGGCTGGCCGTCAGTTTGTTGATCTTCATGGTGAAGCGTTGCTCGAAGCGAATGGCCCGAAAGACCCGGGTCGGATCCTCAACGAAACTCAGGTTGTGCAGCACCGCGATCCGCCCTTCCTTGATGTCCCGCTGCGCCCCGAAGTAGTCGATCAAGGTTCCGAAATGCTGCTCATTGAGCTTCACCGCCAGGGTGTTGATGGTGAAGTCCCGACGGTAGAGGTCCATCTTGAGACTGCTGCGCTCCACGATGGGGAGGGCCGCCGGCGTCTCATAATATTCCGTCCGGGCGGTGGCAATGTCGATCTTGAAGCCGTCCGGGAAGATCAGCACTGCGGTCTTGAACTTATGGAACACCCGCACCCGCATCTGTTTCCCCGCGGCAAAGCGTCGGGCAAAGATGATACCGTCACCTTCGATGACGATATCCACGTCCAGGTTCTCATGTTTCAGAAAGATATCCCGGACGATGCCTCCCACCAGGTAGGCGTTGTATCCCAAGTCGTCCGCGGTCTGCCCCACCTGCCGCAGAATCTCCAGCACCCGCTTGGGCAACCGCTCCCGTAAGATCCCGGCCACGTTCTTCTTGCGCGTCAATTGCCCTTGCTGACGCTCCAAAGGCTCATCACCGCCCTCGCCGGGGGACATCAGCAGGTTGAGGAGGTCCGTGCGGCTGATCACCCCGATCACCTTGCCGTTCTCCACCACCGGCAGCAGCCGCTGCTTGTTGATCACCAGTTTTTCCTGGATCTCCGCCAAACCGGCTTCCGGCCCCACCGTAGCCACCTCAGTGGTCATATACTCTCGCACCGGAATCAGCTCCAGGCCGTGGAAAATGGCCTTCTCGACGATCTGGCGGGAGATGATTCCCAAGAGGGTTTGCTCCTGTATGACCAGGATGGCATTGATGTTATATCGGGTCAGGTCCTGGTGTACTTCCACAATGTTGCTCTCCGGTGTGATGGCCTTCACCGGGAAGCTCATCAGGTCCCGGGCGGTGCGCCGGGGCCTGATCTTTCGTTGCAGGACCTGGCGCAGGGCCTCTTCCACCTGCACCAGGGGGGTGTCTTTGATGGTGGCAGAGGCCGCGTAACTATGTCCCCCTCCCCCCAGCTCTGCCAGGATTTCGCCCACGTTCACTTCGTCCAGACGGCTGCGCCCCACGACAAAGACCCGATCCTCCATCTGGGCCAACGCAAAGAGCACGTGGATATTCTCCATATCCATGAACTTGTGGGCCAACACCGCAAAGTCGCCTACGTATTGGGGAGAGGAGGCCCGGGCCAGCACCACCTCGATGCCGCTCACCGTCACGGTGGTGGCGTTCCTGATCAGATCGTTCAGGAGCGACACCTGCTCCACCGTGAGCTCCCGGGTGAGCATCTCGGCCACCGTGTTCAGGTTGGCCCCCCGGGACAACAGGTAGGCCGCCGCCTCGAAATCCTCCACCGTGGTGGAGGCAAAGGTGAAGGAACCGGTGTCTTCATAGATGCCCAGGGCCAGAATGGTGGCCTCGTCGGGCGTCAGGGCAATCCCCCCCTCACGGAGGAGATTGGTCATGATCGCGGTGGTGGACCCCACCGGCCGCACCACCTCCACGGAGCCGTGCAGATCGTCGGGGGAGTCGGGATGATGGTCGTAAAGGTGGACGTCCACCTCGTCGGTGGGAAAGAGCTCCCCGAACTTGCCGATTCGGGTCCGTTGCCGGGTGTCCACCAGGATCAGGCGCTTAATGTCCTCCAGGTTGATATCCTTGGCCCGGGCAAAATCCAGGAAGTAGAGGCTGGAACGCACAAAGAAGTCCCGCAGGTTGCGTTCCTGGGAGCCGGAAAAGACCAGCACCGCCTCAGGGTAAAGCTTTTTGGCCGCCACCATGGAGGCCATGCCATCGAAGTCGGCGTTGATGTGGGTGGTAATCACCGTCAAGTGTCTGTCAGCCACAATCTTCCTAACTGCTAGGCCCGGGGATGGGCCTGCTGGTGAATCTCCCGCAGGCGGGAGGCGTGGAGATGAGTATAAATCTGGGTCGTGGAGATATTGGCATGGCCCAACATCAGTTGCAAGGCATGGAGGTCGGCGCCGTGCCATAACAGATGCGTGGCAAAGGAATGGCGCAGTATGTGGGGGGAGAGGTCCTCGGTCAATCCCACTTTGCGGGAATACCCCTTGAGAATCTTCCAAAACCCCTGGCGGGTCAGCGGCCCCCCGAAACGGTTGACAAATATCTGTCTGGTCTTGCGCTCCTTCACCAACGTCGGCCGGGTTTGGCGCAAGTACAATTCCACCTTCTCCACCGCCCGGGTCACCATGGGTACCAACCGCTCTTTGCTCCCTTTGCCCCGCACCCGCACCACCCCCCGCCGCAGGTCCACCTGCCCCGGAACCAGCCCCACCAGCTCCGAGATGCGGAGGCCGGTGGCGTAGAGCAGCTCCAACATGGCATCATCCCGCTGTCCCAAGGGCGTCAAGGGATCGGGAGCCGCCAGCAAGCTCTCCACTTCCGTCAGACTGAGGACCCGGGGCAGCCGCCGGTCCAACTTCGGAGAGTCAAGCCACTGCAGGGGGTCTGCCGCCACCCTCTCCTCCCGTACCAGGAAACGATAGAACTGGCGCAGGGCGCTGAGCTTGCGGGCCCGACTCCGGGGCCTGAGCCCCTGGCCCTCCAGGCTGGCCAACCACTCCCTGAGAGCATCAGGCTGCACCTCCCCCCATCCGGTCAGGCCCTGCCCTTCCAGGTTCAGCCACACCCCGGTCAGGTCCTGACTATACGCCTCCAGGGTCAGCGGTGCCAGCCCCCGCTCCACCGCCAGATAATGGCAAAACTCTTCAACCCAGTCCAGGGGATGCATGTCCCGTTTCCCGTTCTGCGTTTATCCTGAGTGCACCGCTAGGCGTTCTCTCCCCGTTCCCCAGCCCCTGCCGGGTCACCTGGCAAAAAACTCTCCCACCGTATTCCCAGTTCGGTTGCAAACCTCCACAAGCCATGAAATTCAATGTCAGCTTGAAATGCGTTCGGTTCTTTAACATAACAGCTGACAGCTAACAGCTATTTTCTGGTAGACTTATTGTATTATGGAAACGGGAAACGGGAAACGGGAAACTCACAATATCCCCCCCCCCGATGCCCCGCCCCGGGTCATCTACGGCGTCCACCCCGTTTTGGCGGCCCTCCGCCAGGGAACCCCCGTCCTGGAGGAAGTGGTCGTCGCCTCCGGGGTCAAAGGGGCCTGGGTGGCAGAGGCACGGCAATGGGCCCGGCAGCGCCAGATCCGCTTCCGGGTGCAGGACCGGCCCGGGCTGGACCGCCTGGCCGCCACGACCCATCACCAGGGCATTGTCGCCCGGATGGGCAGCTATCACTATGTCCCGGAGGCCGACCTCCTGGACCTCCTGGCGGCTGCCACCTCCCCGCCCCTGGTGGTGGTGGCCGACGGCCTCCAGGATCCCATGAACCTGGGCAACCTCATCCGCAGCGCCCACGCCGCCGGGGCCCTGGCCTTGGTCATCCCCAAGGACCGTGCTGTGGGCGTCACCTCCGCGGTTCTCAAGGCCGCGGCCGGCGCCGCCGCCCTCCTCCCCGTCGTGCGGGTCACCAACCTCAGCGACCTCCTGAGGCGTCTCCAGGAGCTGGGCCTGTGGGTGATGGGGGCCGAAGCCGGAGCCCCGGCCGTTCTCTATGACGCCGACCTCACCGGTCCCTTGGCCCTGGTCATCGGTAGCGAAGACAAAGGCCTGCGCCCCCGGGTCCGGGCCCACTGCGACCTCATCCTGGCCATTCCCCTGGCCGCCCGGGAGGTGGGCTCCCTCAACGCGGCCGTGGCCGGCGCCGTCTTCCTTTTCGAAATCGCCCGCCAGCGTCGGGCCTCGACCCAGTCCCTGCCGCCCTACTCCCAGCACCACCGGCCTAAACCCGTTTAACTTTCTTCCCCTGTTTGTTCAAAAACCGGAACACAATACCAAGATCCAAGGGATTGTGTAATTTTTGTGACACTCCGTGTTTACATTTCGAAACAAATCCCGCGCCGCCGCATCTTTCACATTTATATTAATTGGTATATCAATATATTATCATGATTGGCAGCGTTGGCATAATCCATGAATACCTTCTCTCCGATATCGGGTCACCAATGGCCTTAATCTAACAGCCGGGTTCGATCCTGTATCTCTGAGTGAAATTTTCACCTCGAGGAGGTCAGCATGGAGAAGAAATATTCCGTCCGCCAGGACTTCCGGCACCCGGTCACGGTCCCGGTTCAGGAGATCAACGGTCAACCGGCGCCTGACGCCGTCTTGCTCAATATCAGTCCCTATGGCACCCTGCTGGAGGGACCGGCGGCCTTCCGGGTAGGAGAAACCGTGTGTTTTCAGGTTATCCTGCCCGATGACGAGTCGGCCACCTGGATCTCCGGGAAGGTCGTCTGGACTGAATCCTCCCCGGAGGCGAGCCGCCGCTTCCGGGCCGGTCTGAGCTTCCTCAGCCCCCAATGGCGGCTCCCCCTGGCCACCGTCAACCTGTGGGGGGTTCTTTCCGCGGCGGAAAAACACGCCCTGTCCCTCACCTTACACTAACTGACCACGTGCGGGGAGCCGCCGAGCCTGGACCGGGAAGGCGGCCTCGACTTGACGGACGCCCCGGCGCCGGATAAATATAAGGGCAGAGAAGAAAAACCGTGCCTGCATCAGAGGTGCTCCTACACCGTGTCTGTTATTGTTTGGCTCCGCCTGCCCGCCGGCCTCGGGGCCGGGGCGTCGGTCTGGATCGGCGCCCTGCTGGCCCAGGCCAACGGCTACCCCGTGCGGCCACTGGCCACGGTTGCCGCCACCCTGCTGGCCCTCGCCCTGCTGATCTTTATGTCAGTTCAGGTCGGCTGCGGCCGCCAGATGCTCTCCAGCGCCCTGGGGGGCTGGGGCGCCAGTATGGCCGGCTACGCCCTCAACAGCGGTCATTGGGCCGCGGAGGTGTTGGTCTTGGGGGTCCTCCTCAGCCTCTCCTTATTCTTGGTCAGTCTGAGTCAGGACTTCCTCCGCCTGGGACGCGACCAGCCCGCCGGCCGGTTGAGCCTCATCAGCCGCACCGGGGTGATGGGCGGCGCTTTGCTCTACACCCTGGTCAATATCGTGGTGATCGTCGGTCTGGTCGTCTGTATCCTCCTCCCGGCGACGCCTCTTCCCCACCACCAGGTCCTGTGGGGCGTCATCCTCATAGCGGTGGTCAACCAGGAGCTCATCAAGCGCCGGCTCTACCGCCAGCCCCGGTATCATCTCCGTCTCTGGGGGCTGAGCGCCATCGCTTATCTAACCCTAGTAGGGGCCTTTCTCGTCATCGCCTGGGGGAGACAATAGGTCGCTAAATTTGGACACCAGACATTTACCGGGGACACGATGAAACCTTTGGACCGATGCCCTACCCTGCTCCACTCTGCCCGCCGGCGCCGGGTGATCGCCGTCATCCTGCTGATCGCCCTGCTGCCGGCCTGCCAGGTAGCTCCGGCCCAGATCTACATCCCCCTGGCCTATGGCCTCACCGGCCTGTGCGTCGCCCTGCTCGTGTCCCCCTCCCTGATGTCGGCCTGCGTGGGCCTGTCCATCGGCATCGTCATCGGCGCCGCAGTCTATAACAATTCCTTGAAACGCGACCTCCTCCAAAAGGACCAGCAGCCCTAGGCCCTGGTCCCGGCAAAATCCTGAGCGCATGGCTCCCGATCTCCCCTCCCCTCCCCGAACCTCTGATCCCCTCCAGGAAGCATTGTTGCGACTGCTGAACGCCTCCGCCTCCCACACCTCCGGCCAGGCCCTGGCCGATCGCCTGGGCGTAAGCCGCGGCGCCGTCTGGAAACGCATCCAGCGCCTGAAGGCCGACGGCTACGCCATCGTGGGCAGCCCCCGCCGCGGCTACCGCCTGGAGTCCCCCGGGGATCTGCTCCTGCCTGCCGACTGGTCCCGGGACCTCCCGACCCGTTACCTCCAGGGGCCGTTCCATCACTTTCCCCGGCTCCCCTCCACCAATGATTGGGCCAAATCCCTGGCCCGGGACGGCGCCCCCCAGGGTACCGTCGTGGTGGCGGAAACCCAGACCGCCGGGCGCGGCCGCCTCGGTCGAACCTGGGAGTCCCCCCGCGGCGCCGGCATCTATGTCTCCCTGATCCTGCGGCCGGACCTCCCTCCCCATGAGCTCCCCAAATTAACCCTCACCGCCGCCGTCGCCGCCGTGGAGGCCCTGAAGGAAAACGCCGGCGTTCCCGTCGGCATCAAATGGCCCAACGACCTCATCCTCCATGGCCGCAAACTGGGCGGCATTCTCACCGAAATGGAAACCGAAAGCGACCGCATGAGCCACGTGGTCTTGGGAATGGGCCTCAACGTCCATACCCGGGACTTCTCCCCGGATCTGCACGACAGCGCCATCTCTTTGGCCCAAACGGGCGGGACGTATTCCCGCCGGGATCTCCTCCGGACCTGGCTCACCAGCCTGGACCGGCTCTACGATCTCTTTCTCCAGGGACGGTTCCCCGATATTCTGGCGCGCTGGCGCCGGGCGTGCGTCACCCTGGGCACCGACGTTATCATTAAACAAGGAAGCAAAGTGATCCGCGGCCGAGCCGTGGATGTCTCCCCGGACGGGGCCTTGGTGGTGGAAGGTGAGTCAGGCAGAAGAGAATTGGTCGTTTCAGGGGAGGTGGAGCAAGGCCTCCCGTTCCCTGATGCACAGGAGGCCCTCACCTGAGGGTGGTGTCTTACTACTTCTTTTTCAGTTCCTCGATCTCGGCCTTAAGCCGGTCTACTTCAGATTTATATTTCTCCACGTCACCTTCGCCGGCCTTCGGGTCGAAGGACGGTGTCTCCGATTTCTTCATGAATTTGTCTTTGGCCTCTTCAAAACCCAAATAGACCGCCAGGCCCCCGCCCACCAGCAGCAGGAACGGGATCGCCCCGGCGATCAGACCGAAGAAATGCTTATACCACAGCGTCATGGTGATAATGCCCAAAACAATTGCCCCCAGGCCGCCTGCCAATGCCGTCATCCTCTTACCTCCTTACGCGCAAAGCTGAGTGTGTACTGAGTAACCGTGGGATGTTGAAACCGTTCCGGGCCTCCCTGACGAGAATGCCCCTGCGGTTTCATAACATCGGTTTGATATCACATTTCCAGAAATTAAGCAAGGATTACTGTACTTTTTTTCTCATGACCACAAAAGGTCCCGCAGAAGAAAATGATTAAGAAATTACAAATGTTATGATTGCCCCCCGGCTTGACAAACCGGTCCGCCCCGTTTATATTATGGAGGCAAACAGGATACGTTGCCCACCTGCAGGATAACTCCAAATCGTAAAGACCTCGAAACGGTTCTCAACGGCCATGGCTGATCAGGATTATTATAAAATTTTGGGCGTCGCTCGGGACGCCAACCCGGAAGAGATGAAAAAGGCCTACCGCGCCCTGGCCCAAAAATACCATCCCGACAAGAACAAAGGTGACAAACACGCCGAAGAGATGTTCAAAAAGATCAGCGAAGCCTACGCGGTTCTGAGTCATCCCGACAAACGTCGTGAGTACGACACCATGGGCTCGCAGGCCTTCCACGGCAAGTTCAGCCAGGAAGATATCTTCCAGGGATTCGAGTTCAACCACATCTTTCAGGATATCGGCTTCTCCGGAGACATGTTCCGGCGTCTCTTCAAAGGCCAAGCCGGCGCCAAACGGGGCCGGGGAAAGATTTTTGATTTCTCCGATCTGGGCGGTTTCGGCTCCTCCCCGCCCCCCTCCAAAGGCGATGATATCGTCGTCGAGCTCCCCCTCACCCTCCACGAAATCACCTTCGGGGCCGAAAAACTGGTGCAGTTCTCCCGGGATGGCCAGATGGAAAAGGTCTCGGTGAAAATCCCCCCGGGATCCGTTCAGGGCAAGAAACTGCGCCTGGCCGGCAAGGGCCACCCGGGTTCTTACGGCAGCCCCCCCGGGGATCTGTATATCAAGATCAAGGAAATCGGCCACCCGGTCTTTAAACGGGAAGGCCACGACCTCTATGTGGACAAACATATCAAGATGAGCGAAGCCATCCTGGGTACCAAGGTCACCGTCCCCACCATCGACGGCAAGACCATGAGCATCAAAATCCCCCCGGGGACCGTGAGCCACACCAAGATGCGCCTCAAGGGCCATGGGCTGCCCCAGGCCAGCGGCAAGACCCGGGGTGATGAGTACGTGCGCATCATCATCGATATCCCCCCCCACGTCACCAAGAAACAAAAACACCTGATTGAAGAGCTGGCCAAAGAGGGCCTGTGACATGTGTCCGGGGAACTGAGCCGGCAAGCCATGCAGGAGGCGGCCTGGGACCTGCGCTACCTGTTGAACCGGGGCTATCCCCGGTCAGCCAGTTTGACCCTGGTGGGGAACCGCCACGGGCTTACCGCCGACCAGAGGCACTTGCTGCACCGGGGCATCTTCGCCTCCGCTACCGCCCTGGCCCGCCGCGCCAAGCGCCGGGCACTGCGCCAGGCCGCCCCCGAGCGTCTGGGCATTGACGGCCACAACGTCCTCATCACCCTGGAGTGCGCCCTGCGGGGTCTCCCGCTTATCCTGGCCGATGATGGCTTTCTCCGGGATATCGGGTCGGTATCACGGCGCTACCGGCCCACGGTTCACACCGAGAGTGCCCTGGGGCTCCTGGCTCAGTACCTGGCCCGGCAACCCCCTATCTGGGTCAGCGTTCTCTACGATGCCCCCCTGAGCCGCAGCGGCGACCTGGCCGCCCGCACCCAAGAACTCCTCCGGGCCTCGGGCCTGGCGGCCGAAGCCCGGGCCGTGGCGGTCCCCGAAACCGAGCTCGTGACCTTTCCCGGTCTGGTCTGCACCAGCGACACCGGGCTCATTGATCGACTCCCCCAGGTTGCTGACCTCGCCGGGGAAATCATCCTCTCCAGGGATCACCCCATGGTGGTTTTCCTGTCCTGACTCCCCAGCCACCAGTCCCCCACCGTTTCCCCCTGCCGCGGGTTTTCCCCCCCTCGCACTGAAAAAGACCTTGACAGCCCGGTAAGATATGATAACCTATGTAATCTAACATCCTTAAGTGCTATAATTGACTCGACACCCTGATTTTGTATGGTCCAGATAAACCCAAGGGCCGCGTGAACGGGTTGATTGGCAGCCAAGGGTTGATTTAATAGGGGAGGAGGCGAAAATGAATGCCAGGCGTAAGGGTGAAAGCCAACGAGCCCTTTGAACTCGCCTTAAAACGCTTCAAAAAACAGTGTGAGAAGGCTGGGATTCTTTCAGAGGTCCGCAAGCGGGAACATTATGAGAAACCCAGCATCAAGCGCAAAAAGAAAATTTTGGCAGCGAAAAAACGGGCTCTGAAGAGGATGAGAAAATCCGGGGCGAGTTGATGGGGCTTTATGATGAGATTGACAAGGCCTTCAAGGACGCCTTGAAGGCTCAGGAAACCCTGAAACTGTCAACTCTGCGGATGTTGCGCACCGCCCTGAAAAACCGCGAAGTACAAGAGAAACGTAAACTTAGCGACGAGGAAATCATCAGCGTCATTTCCAGTCAGGTAAAACAACGGCGGGAGTCCATAACCGAATATCAACGGGGCGGACGAACCGATTTGGCACAAAAAGAAGAGGAGGAATTAACGTTTCTCCTCATTTTTTTGCCCGCCCAACTGAGTGAATCCGAATTGCAGCGTGAAGTTACCGCCATCATTCAAGAAGTGGGCGCCTCCGGCCCCCAGGATCTGGGGCGAGTCATGAAGGCCGCCATGCAAAGATTGGCGGGCAAGGCCGAAGGGAAGGTGATCAACACCCTGGTGAAACAGCATCTGCATATGTCCTGACGCCCCCGGCGTCACGTCCGATCCTTCCCACGCGGCCTGGCTAATCAACTATGGCAGAAAAAACCTTACGGGCCCTGGAATTCCCCGAATTCATAACCATCCTCCAGAACTATGCCCGGTCGGAGTGGGGCCGGCGTGCCCTCGCCGCCCTGAGTCCTGCCCACGATTTCGAGGAGGTCAAGACCGGACTGCAGGAAGTCACCGAACTGGAAGGTTTCCTGGCCGTGGAGGGCCCCTGCCCCCTGGAGGGCTTCCCCGATCTGGCCCCCCTCCTGGAGCGGGCCAAGATCCCGGGCAGCCTCCTGCATCCCGGCGATTTCGGCGACATCATCACCGTCCTGAGATTGGTGCGCCGCTTGCGACGTTTCTTCGCGGCCGCCGGGGAACGGCACCCCCTCCTGGCAGCCCGGGCCGCTAGCCTGGCCGAACTGCCCGAGCTCCGCACCGCCATCCTGGAGGCCATCAGCCCTCACGGCCTGATCCTGGATAACGCCAGCGCCGAACTTAAGCGCATCCGGGAAGACCTCGCCGCTACCCGTCACACCCTCACCCGGCGTCTGCAACATATGTTTTTCCAGGGAGAGGCCAAAGAGGCCGTCCAGGACCAGATTATCGCCCAACGCAACGGCCGTTACGTCATTCCCATCCGGGCGGAATACAAGGGCCGATTCCCCGGCATCATCCACGATCAGTCCCAAAGCCGGGCCACCTTGTTCATCGAACCCCTGGAGGTGGTGGACCTCAATAACAATCTCAATCTCCTGGCCGGCTCCGAAAAACGCGAGGAAGAACGCATCCTGCGGCATCTCACCGATATCGTCCGGGCTCATCAGGACCCCCTGGTCTCCGATCTGCACCTCCTGGCCCACCTCGACGTCCTGCATGCCAAAGTGCTGTACGCCCAGGACTATAAAGCCCGGGTACCCGAACTCAGCCGTTCCGGGCGCTTCCATCTCTTCCAGGCCCGGCATCCCCTCCTCCTGGCCAAGGAACGCAGTCGTCAGGGTGCCCCCCAGACCATCCCCGTCGATCTTAGTCTCAACCCTGAACAACGCTTTTTGATCCTCTCCGGCGCAAACACCGGCGGCAAAACCGCCACTCTGAAGACTCTGGGGCTCCTGTGCCTGATGGTGCAAAGCGGCATCCCCATCCCGGTGGCCGAAGGTTCCGTGGTCACCGTCTTCGACCAGATCTTTGCCGATATCGGCGACGCCCAGGACCTGGCCAATGATCTGTCCACCTTTTCCGCCCACATCAAGCGCCTCCAGGAGATCATGACCCAACTTCAGGGGCGCAGCCTGGTATTGTTGGATGAACTGGGTACGGCCACCGATCCGGGCGAAGGCGCCGCCCTGGCCACCGCGGTGGTGAAACACCTGCTGCAAACCGGAGCCTACGGGGCCGTCACCACCCACTACCACATGATCAAGGCCTTCGCCGAAGTCGAGCCCGGGTGCGTTAACGTCGCCCTACTCTTTGATGAACAGACCCACCGCCCCCTCTACCGCCTCGCCTACGGTGTCGCCGGTCCCAGCAACGCCCTGGAAATCGCCCGGGACTTGGGTCTCCCCCCGGAGATCATCGCCGCCGCGGAAGACTGCCTGGGGCAGGAAGGGTTGGAGGCCGGCCAGTTGCTCTCCCGGCTGCAGACCGCCCAGCAGACCCTGGCCCAACGCCAGCAGGATCTCGAGGCGGACCGCCGCCGCCTGGACCAGGAGCAGGCTCGCCTGGACGCGGCCCGGGCCACCCTGGAGGCGGAGCGTCGGCAGCAGCAGGAACACGATCGTAAGGCCATTATGGGCAGCATCCGCCAGGCCGAACGACAGTTCAAGGATATCTTCCGGCGACTGGAACACCGGGAGGAATCCTGGGGCCGTCTGCGGCAGGAGTTCTCCCGGGTGCAAGGGGACTTGGAAGGCCGACTCCCCCCCGAGCCCCAGGGCGAGGCCCCTCCCGGTCCCCAGGCAGTCCCCGGACAGCGGGTCTTTCTGGCTAACTTGGGGCGCCATGCCGTCGTCACGGCCGGACCCGACAGGGACGGACGGGTGGAAGTCCTGGTGGGCACGGTGAAGGTCCGCCTGCCGGCCCAGGATCTCAAACCGGCCGCCTCCCGGGGGCAGGCCGGACCCGCGGCCCGCTCCGGCCCCCAGGGCACCTCCGTCTCTTTGCCGTCCTGCCCCATGGCCTCCACTTCGCTCAATATTATCGGCCTGCGTGTGGCCGAGGCCCTGCCCCTGGTGGACCGCCTCCTCGATCAGGCAGTGCTCAATCACTGCCCGCGGGTGGACATCATCCATGGCATCGGCACCGGCCGGCTCCAAAGCGCCGTCCGTCAGCACCTCAAACAACATGTCCTGGTCAAGGATTTTCAGCCCGGTGAGGCCGGCCAGGGGAACCCGGGAGTCACCACCGTAGAGATAAAGGAATAGACCCCCTCGTTCTTGATCACCCTGTAGGAACGGCGCCCGGCGCCCCATGATTGCCTGACACGCTGCCCCGCCCACCGGCGGAAAGGACACGGCTACAAATACATGGCCCCCTACATCCCTGAAGGCAAACTGCTCGAGATCAAGGACGCCGCGCCTATTGCGGAGGTCATCGGCCACTATCTCACCCTGACCCCCCGGGGCCGTTACCTGGTGGGCCTCTGCCCCTTCCACTCCGAATCCAACCCGTCCTTCACGGTCTATCCCGAGCGCCAGATTTTCCACTGTTATGGCTGCGGCGCCGGCGGTAACGTCTTTTCATTCCTGATGCAACACCTCAATCTAAGTTTCCCCGAGGCCGTCTCCGAATTGGCCCAGAGATACGGCATCGCCCTGCACGAGCGGGATCTCGGCGCCGCCGCTGTCCGTCAGAGCCGCCAAAAGCAATCTCTCTACGAACTCAACGAACTGGCCGCCGCCTTTTTCCAGGACACGTTGAACCATCCGGTCATCGGCGAACCGGGACGGGCCTACCTTTCCCGCCGGGGGCTCGATCCCCAGGTCATTGCCGAGTACCGCCTGGGCTACGCCCCCGACGAGTGGCGCGCCCTGGAAAAACACCTCTCCCGTCGCAGTGCCGCCCTAAATGACGCCCTGGAATTGGGCCTGATCATCGCCAAGACCTCCGGCGGGTATTACGACCGCTTCCGGGGCCGGCTGATGTTCCCCATCCATGACCGCGAGGGTCGCATCGTGGCCTTCGGCGGCCGCATCATCGCCGACGGTGAACCCAAGTACCTGAATTCCCCCGAGAGCCCCGTCTACTCCAAGGGCCGTCACCTCTACGGCCTGTATCAGGCCCGGGAATACCTGCGAAAAGCACAGCTGGCCCTGCTGGTGGAGGGCTACATGGACCTGCTGGCCCTGCGGGGGAACGGCATCAACCCGGTGGTGGCCAGCCTGGGCACCGCCCTCACCCGGGATCAGGTGCGTCTGCTCAAGGGCTATTGCCCCCGGGTCGTGTTGGTCTTCGACGGCGACCGCGCCGGTCTGACGGCCATGATGCGCAGCTTCCCCCACTTCGCCGCCGAACACCTCCCGGCCCGGGTTCTGACCCTGCCCGCCGGCGAAGATCCCGACAGTTATGCGGCAAAATTCGGGGTGGATCTCTTCCGCGCCCCCTGGGACCACAGCCAACCCCTGTTTGAGTTCATCCTGGATAAGATCTTTGCCGACGCCCCCTCCGGCCCGGAGGGGAAGATCTCGGCTCTGGACCAGATCCGGCCCTATCTCTCCGCCATCACCGATCCGGTGGAACGGACCCTCTGGCTGCAGCCCGCCGCCCGCCGCCTGGGGGTCACCGAGGCGGCCCTGGAAAAGGCCCTGGGCCAGACTCAAACCCGCTCCTGCCCGCCCCTGAGCTCTTCCCATGGGGTGGCCCTCAATCTGGAGCGGGGTCTCATCAAACTCATCCTGAGCCATCCCGACCTCCTGGAGGACATCTCCCTGGAGGACTGGCTCGAGGATTTCGAGGATACCCGGCTCCAGGAAATCGCCCGCCTTATGCTGGCCTGCCACCGTCAACACGGCTGCCTGGACTCCAGCCTGCTCCTGCTCCATGCCACCGATGCCCAAGTGCGCAATCAGATTTGCGCCTTTTCCCTGGCCCAGGAAGAATATGCCCAGGACCAACGGGACCATTTGATCGCGGATTTTCTTCGGGGACTAAAAAAGAGGCGGCTGAAAAAAGAAAAACATCGCCTCAAAGAAAAATTACAGGACCGGCGGTTCCCCGATACAACCCAGGACATTCTCGCCTTCACGGCGCGCCTAACCGATATCGAACAACAACTGAAGGACTTGGAGACTGGACGTAACCTTTGAAGGAGAAGGAGAATCCGGATGGGCAAGGGTACAGCGGTTGACGAACTGAACGATATCTTGATCGAGGACGAGCCGACTTTTATTCCTTTTGAAGAGTTTGTCGAACCGGAGGCGCCGGATCCCCTCCTGCACGACAGCATCGACAATCTCGCCGCCCTGGAAGAGATCGATATCGATTTCATTGAGTTGACGCCCAGCCTCAAGCTCCCCTCCCCCCTGGAAGTTGAACCCGGGCCTGACAGCCTCGGCTTCGACGGCGAGGTCCTCAGCAAAGTCGATGACCCCATCAAGATGTATCTGCGTGAAATGGGGATGGTCTCCCTGCTGACCCGGGAAGGTGAAGTGGAGATTGCCAAGCGCATCGAGGAAGGAGAAAATGAGGTCATCCGCGCCCTTTTGGAAGTCCCCTTCGGTTTGAATGATGTCATGATGGCGGCGAATCAGGCCGACAGCGAGGAATTTCTCCCTGAGGACGACATTGACCTCCCCGACGAGAACCCTGCCCTCCAGTCTGCCACTTGGCGGCAATATCGCACCCGCGAGATCGTCCAGGACATTCAAGTCCGGGAGCGACACCTTGCGAGGTTGTCTGCCTGCCTGGCGGGGAATTCCCTGCCCCCGGAAAAGCAGGTCACCATCACGGAACGCCTACAGCGCCACCGCCAGGCAATCCTCACCTTGGTGAAATCCCTTAATCTGCCTCGGCCCCGCCTCAATAAAAGCCTGAGGAAATTGCGCCGGTATTGCCAGACCATCCGGGAGTGTCAAAAGTCCATTGCCATCTGTCTGACCGCCCTCCAGACCACTCCGGCGGGTCTCAAGAACCTCTGGCACACCTTCCAGAAATCCACCCGTCAGGGAACTCCCACCCCTTCCCCCCACCTGGAACTCAGCCCCCAACAATCCGTCGCCCTCCTGGAGAAATGGCGCCAGGCCTCCAAACGCCTAAAGAAAGTGGAACAGGAAGTCGGAGTGCCCCACGAAAAAATCTGGGAGATCGGAGAACGCATCAAGAAGGGCGAGCGCCTGGCGGCCCACGCCAAAAGGGAGTTGGTGGAGGCCAACCTCCGCCTGGTGGTGAGCATCGCCAAGAAATATACCAACCGCGGCCTTCACCTTCTGGACCTGATTCAGGAAGGCAACATCGGCCTGATGAAGGCAGTGGAAAAATTTGAATACGAACGGGGTTATAAATTCAGCACCTACGCCACCTGGTGGATCAGACAGGCCATCACCCGAGCCATCGCCGACCAGGCCCGGACTATCCGGATTCCCGTTCATATGATTGAAACAATTAATAAAATGTTACGAACGGCCAGGATTTTGGTCCAGGAGATGGGACGGGAACCCACCCCCGAGGAAATCGCCGCCAAAATGGAGTATCCCCTGGAAAAGGTCCGCAAGGTGCTAAAAATTGCCAAGGAGCCCATCTCCCTGGAGACCCCCATTGGCGAGGAAGAAGATAGCCAGCTGTCCGATTTCATCGAAGATAAAAAGATCGCCTCCCCCATCGAGGCCATAGAGAACCTCAATCTGGCGGAACAGACCCGCAAGGTGCTGGCCACCCTGACCCCCCGGGAGGAAAAGGTCCTGCGCATGCGCTTCGGCATCGGGGAAAAGTCTGACCATACCCTGGAGGAAGTGGGCCGCAAATTTCTGGTGACCCGGGAGCGCATCCGCCAGATCGAAGCCAAAGCCATCCGGAAACTCAAACACGCCTCCCGCAGCAAACAACTGCAGAGTTTCGTGGATTATTGAGATGCAAAAAAACCAGGAAAAACCTGCGGAGCGCCAGGGGGGCCGACAGGTAAGGATCTTTCCCCCCGAGGAGAAATAGCTTTGGTTCAATGATTTTTTTAGATATAATCTAACATTCGAATTTTAATCAAAGGGGGCCCATAGCTCAGCGGTTAGAGCCACCGGCTCATAACCGGAAGGTCCCTGGTTCGAATCCAGGTGGGCCCACCACACCGTTTCCCCATGGATAACATTGTCTTTGCCTTGACATATTTTTTCCAGACCGCCGCCAGAATGACTCCGGGGTGCCTAACCAGCACCCCATTTTAATGCGCCATGGCAGCCACCGTCCAACAAATCCTGGCCGTAGTGGAAGAACAGGCCCCCCCCTCCTTGGCTTTGGCCTGGGATCGCATCGGCTTGCAGATCGGCTCCCGGAACCGTGAGGTCCACACCCTGGCCGTCGCCCTGGAACCCTCCGTCAATGTGGTGTCCGGCGCCCTGACCGCCGGCGCCCAGATGTTATTGACCCACCATCCCCTGCTCTTCCAACCCCTGGACCGCCTGGACCCGGACACCCCGCTGGGGAAGGTGGTGCGTCTGGCGGTGCAGCACGACCTGGCGGTGGCCGCCGCCCATACCAATCTGGATGTCGCCCCCCACGGGGTGAATGACTATCTGGCCCAGGTGCTGGAACTGGAAAATATCCGGGTCCTGGAGGAGACTGGCCGCGACGGCTGGCTGAAACTGGCGGTCTTTGTCCCCCTGGGCTACGAGGACCGGGTGCGCCAGGCCCTCTGTGACGACCGGGTGGGGGTCATCGGGCCCTACTCCCAATGTTCCTTCAGCATGCGCGGCGAAGGCACCTTTCTGCCGGAGGCCGGGGCCCACCCCTTCCAGGGCCAAACAGGCCACCTGAACCGCGTCCCGGAGTCCCGCCTGGAGGTTTTGCTGCCCGCCAGCCGGATGTCTCACGTCATCTCCCGGCTGCGGGCAGCCCACCCGTACGAAGAGCCGGCCTTCGACCTCTATCCCCTGAGCACTCCTGGCCTCTCACAGGGCCTGGGACGGATCGGGGAGTGGGACCCGCCCCGCCGCTTTTCCGAGGTGCTCCCGCGACTCAAAGAGATCTTCCATACCCCCACGATCAAACTGGCCGGGCAGCCTCCCGCCGCCATCGGCACCGTGGCCCTTTGTGGCGGCAGCGGCGGGGAATTGCTGTCCCTGGCCGCGGCCCGGGGCGTCGACCTGTTCCTTAGCGGGGATCTCCGCTACCATCAGGTCGCTCCCTGGAGCTCGGCGCCCCTGGCCATCTGCGACCTGGGTCATTATGCCACGGAGGCCCTATTTATTCCCGTTTGGGTACAGGACTTGAAGGTCCGCCTGGCCGCGGCCGGTCTGGAAGTGACGGTCATCCTGGATCGCTGGGGCGGGGACCCGTTTACCTATGTCTGAATCGTTCTCAATCGGCCCCCCGGTTGCACGGGCGCTTTGGGCCGCTTATCTTAACCCCGGGGACCGTAGCAGGTTCCCATCGGTCTCATGGTGAGAAAAACCATGCGAGTGGAGGACAGGCAGTGCAAGAGGACTTACATCGCTTGATCGCCTTACAGAATCTGGACTGGGAAATCCGGACCTTGGTCCTGCAGAAACAAGAGCTCCCGGCCAGTTTGAGTGAGACAGAGGATAACATTACCGCCGCCCAGCAGACCTGGGAGGAGAAAAAGCAACAACTCCAGGAGTTCCAAAGTCAGCAGCGCCAACTGGATGACGACATGGCCCTGCTGAATGAAGGCATTACCCGCAGCCGGCAACGTCTCATGGAAATCAAAGACAATTTCGAATACAAGGCCATGCTCCGGGAAATTGCCTTCAAAGAAGACCGCAAGGACCAAAAGGAAACCGAAATCCTGCGCCTCATGGACTCCCTGGAGGAACTGCGGGCCGTGCTGCAAGCCCAGGAGGAAGCCGTGACGCGCTTGCAGGGCGAATTCCAGACCCGCCAGGCCGAAATCCAAGCCGAGATGGACGATATCTCCGGCAAGCTGGAGGACATGGAGATCCAGAGGCAGGGCCTCCTGCAGGCTATCCCCAGGGTCCTGTTAAAAAAATACGATTTCATCCGGGAGCGGCGGAACGGCATTGCCATCGCTGAGGTGCGCCAGGGCGTCTGTCAGGTCTGTCATATGAATATCCCGCCGCAACAGTTCATCGAACTCCAGCGGGACGAAGAAATCCTCACCTGCCCTCACTGCCAGCGCATCGTGTATTGGCTTGGCACGGAAAGCAATAACAAACCCCTGGAAGCGGATGCGGCCTGATTCGCGGCAATTATCCCGGCTCCCCGAGGTTTCCGAGGGAACTCCCTGAGTGGCAGAATGGAGGAGCCTGGGCCTCGGGCGTCGGTCTTGGAGTACCTGCGGTGGTCGGAGCTTTCGGACCGTCCCCAAGGTTCCGCCACCACCCCCTTCTAAGCCCCTTTAGCCCCCCCTACACCTGGAAGGAGCCTGGGGAAAGGAGGGCTCACGAAAGCCCGCACAAGCAATACGAAGCCGGGAGCCGGGATCTGCACCAGAACATGCCGGGCCTACGGTATCTTTTATCAGGTTAGCAACAGCAACAGGGTAAAGATGGAGAAGCCACCTCCGCCTGTATTAATTCGCTCTCCACTTTGCTGGCGTTGATTAACGCCGGAAGGATGAAACTGCGCAATCTGGTGACAGGCTTGATGTTTATGATTCAGGTTTTTTCAACCACCCCAAAATCCCCACACACACCAGGAGAAAGGCAAAAAAGAAGGTATTTTGGGACGGGATCGCTTCCCAGTCGCTACGGGTGAGGCCGCCGGCCAAGTCGAAGGAGTTAAAGGCCAGGCGGATTTTCTTGTACTGCTTCTCATCCATGGCCGGGCTCATCAGGGCCGAGGTCGACGGGTCCTGCGGCTCAGCTGGACTGAGAACACGTTCCCAGGGCGCAAAAACCTGCCGCCCCGCCACCAACCCGGCTCCACCCAAGAGCATCATAAAGGCCAGAAAGGCCACGGCGGGTTTCCACATATTTTGGTACCATCTCATGATAAGATTTATTTAAACAATGTATCGGACAGACTCAAAAAAACTTGATGGGTTTTTAATATCTTAAAAATAAGCATTTTTCTTTTCCGGTAAATTATCTGCAATAAAAAAGCCCGACCTGTCTCTGGACCGGGCTTATCCATAAATTTCCACGGTGGCCCCATGATCCCGCGCCGCCTCCCCCGCAGTAGTATCGGCGTTGCGGGCTTACCTGCCGGGTTTGAGGCGGGATCTGGTGGCCCCCCTCTTCTCAGCCTCCGGTCTCAGGTTCTGCCTACCCGCCTGATCTCCCGCAGACCTGGTCATGCTTATCTCAGGCTCCTTTCTTCTTCCCTTTCCAGAAAAAATACAAACCCATACAGCCGAAAATCAGGGCGACACCTTCCATCACCCTTTCCACCTTGGAAACCGCAGCGGTGTTCTGGCCCTTGGGAATCTGCTCCCCCCGCACTATCTCAGGGGTGACCGGTATCTTGACCTCAACCCGGTGCCCCATCCCATCCTCAGTCACAAACTTCCATTCCCCCGGCTGGTCCGGAACAAAGGCAAAGCGTCCCGTTTTATCCGTGAAACCGGTCTGAAAGGTCTTTCCCTCCGGCGACTGAATGGTCACCTTGGCGAAACTTATCCCCTCGCCATCATCATAGGCTGATGCAATGACCAATCCTCCTCGTCCCTCTATGGCGCCGGACGCCCCGTGTCCCCATACCGCCGGCGCCGCCGCGAGGATCAGCCCCAGGGCGAACCCGACCCATCTCAGGCAGGCAGTGATATATCTCATGGAACAACCGCTCCTTCCTTCTTTTCGGTTTCAATACTGAAGGCGCCAGCCCCAGACAACCGTATTTCATCCACCAGATTCACAATCAGTCCCAGCATGACCTCCCGGTCGGCTTTGATGCGCACCGCCGGCTTCTTTAGCTTTTTGAGCTTCTCTTGCAGGGAGTATTGCAGCCCGGTCAGCATCACCTGGTCCTTGTCGATGAACAGAGCGCCATCCTTGGAAACAGTGATGAGCACCTCCTCCTGCACCTCCTTTTCCGAGGTCTTCGATTCCGGCAGGGCGATTTTGATGGCGGGAACAACAACAAAATGCGCGGTCAGCATAAAAAACAGCAACAACAAGAAGACCACGTCCACCAAGGGGGTGATGTTAATGTGCTCGTGATTTTTCTTGCGCCGTTCAAACTCGATCATGGCCGCCTCTCTTGCAGCTCCAGGGTGACCTCCTTCATCCGCAGCGCCACTTCGTCAAGACTCCGGTCCAGATAATGACACACTATATGAGCCGGAATGCCCACAAACAGTCCCGCTGCAGTGGTAATAAGGGCCTCCCAGATGCCGGCCGCCAGTAGGGCGGGATCGACATTGGTGCCCATGGTGGCGATGACCTGAAACGCCTTGATCATACCGGTGACCGTGCCTGTCAGCCCCAACAGGGGAGCGATCACCGCAATCAGGGACAAAGACCCCAACCCGGTTTCCAGTCCCTTCAGCTCCCGGGAGCCCACCAGAGAGACCTGGCGGTCATTTAAACCGTCTTGCACCGCCTGCAACAGCGGCGCCAAAAATCTACTGCCCCGCCGCTGAATAACCTCCAACGGCCGTCCGATATCCCGCCGCACCCGAAAGTACTGCCAGGCTTTGTTTAAGGCAATGGCCAGACCCACGACCGAGCACAGGAGAATGGGCCACATGAGGGGCCCGCCTTTGAGAAAGTATTGCAGCATAATCACACCTCAACCCTCGCGGACAACATGACCCGGTTGTATCCACGGGAAAAAGAATCCTGGGATTTAATCATCCTCTCCCCCGGAGGGGGAGAGGGCTGGGGTTAGGAGGGAATGAATTCTACCAAGTTAACGACGCCCGCGGTCGTCCCCAGGCCCATCGATGACCCGAACGACCCGGGGGCCGCACCCCGGACCCGTGTAAGAGACTTCCCGTCGGCTTAGTTCACGGCCCGTTTTTGACCGGACACGGCATAGTAGTCGTAGGTGTAGCTGATACGATACCACAGCGGCATATGTTTCCTCTGGATCTCGACTAAGCGGTCCAGATGCTCATCCTGGAGATCCTGCAGTCCTGCCTGTTCCAGATAGACTCTGGCCTTTTCCAGGGGGACGCCTTTCGCATGCGGCAACGCCGCTTCTATGGACGGTGAATAATAGCTGCTCGAGGAACTCTGCTTTTCGCTCAGGTACCTCAGCCATGAGCCCAGCTTTTTCTTCATCCGGGTCGACAAAGAGCCATCATCCCACAAGGCGTCGATCACGATGATCCTGCCGTTGTCCTTGAGGATCTTCGTCCAACTGTCTATGGCCGTCTGGGGTGAGGGCAGCGTCCACAGGACGTGTCGGCAAATCACCGCGTCGAAGAAGTTGTTATCATAGGGCGGCTTTTCAGCATCACCTAATTGGAATTGGATGCGGCCGCCGTTCATGTCGGTCTTGGTCTTCGCCTTCTCTGCCGCCTTGGCCAGCATGCTCTTCGAGATGTCCAGACCGTAGACCTCGTGTCCCATGTCAGCCAGGATAAAACTCATTTCACCGGTACCACAACCGGCATCCAGGATCCTCAGTCCCTTGCCGGGAATCAACCGCCCGAACAGCTCCCGCCAGGCTGCTGCTTCCTCCCCGCTTTGCACCCCATGTCCGTGATGACTGTCGTATTTTTCCGATGATTGGTCCCATCGCTTCGAGATCTCGCCTTTGATCCGATCCTGATCAGCACCGACCTGCACCGGTTGCTGTTCCTGGCCCTGAGCCAGCCCCGGACAGAACAACCCCCCTATCAGGAAACACATAACGACTCCTGCAAACTTCATTGCACTTTTCCTTCTTGCTTATCCCGATTGCCTCAGTTTTTCCCTAAAAGAAAAGAGACAATGGCACTGACATGGGGAGTGGGGCCCCTCCCTGGGCCCATCCCCGCTCGGGACAGGGCTTTCCCCCCGGGTCATCCCTGTCCTGAGTTTTCCCTTCGGTTTAACCGCAGCCCGACTAAGCCGGCCTTATTTCACCTCAAAGACGATACTGGCCGTCTCCGACAGCGTGTCGGCATCGGGGTCTTTGACCGTGGCGGTCTTGCGGTTGACCTTCATCACGTTCAAACCGGTCTTTTTGATCACCACCTGCGCCCGCCCGTTGGGGTCGGTCTTCAGCGTGTCCTTTCCCACCCCTTCCGCCGACACCGTGGCTCCGGCCAGCGGCTTGCCGTCGTAGAGCACCTGAAAGGCCAAGGCGTCGCCTACCTTCAGGGACAGAGGATTTTTCGCCGGCACAATCTCCATCTTGCCTCCCAAGGGCTTGCCAAAGCTGTCGTTCCAACCCCAGAGATTCTTGTTCCACGTCATGGACCGCGTCGATTCGATGACGTCTTTGGCCTCGCGCTTGGAGACGTTCTTATAGCCCTCCGGCGTCTTGACATACACCCCGGGGCTAAAAACCACGGCCACCAGGGCCGGGTCCTGCGCCGCGTTCAGAATGGCCCGGGTGTCCTGCGGTTTTACCGTCACCGGGACCTCTTTGCCGGACATATCATAGGCCTTGGCCTCGGTAACGTTAGTGGGTTTATAGGGATCGAGCTTATCCCCGTGACCGTACTTGACCACCAAACCCTCGGCCCCCTTGGCCACCCAGACATCGTGGGCATACAGGGCGTTGGCAAACAGTAGGGATAAGACCGCCGCAAACAAAATTCCTCTCTTCATCGTACTCCTCCCTTGTTTTTTTTTCTGCTCTCCGATGAAAGCCTGTTTAAAGCCTTTTTCCACATTAAATTAATTTCTTATCTGAACTCATACTTCAACCCGCCGATCACCTCCCACTTGGGCCAGGGAGTGTAACATACCTCACCGCCGCTCGTCGTATAGATGTCCGAGGCGTAATGCCGGGGCGTCAGCGCCGCGTCCACCGAGGCGGTCCAGTTCTTGTACCGGTAACTCACCTTCGACATAAACCGGTCAAATTGCGACCCGATGGTTCTACCTGAAGCATCAACGGGAACCCGGCCGAGACGCAGGTAATAAAAATCCACCCCGATCTGCTGTTCGCCGTTGGCCCAGGGCTTCTGGTACTCGAACCCCACCGTCGCCTGGTCCTCCGGCACCCCGGTGATGTAATTATTCCCTGGCGTTGTCGGGTTCTTCAGCCGCGCCCGGACGTCCAACCAACTGCCGTAGAGGGTGAGTTCCTTGGTCAGATAGAGCTTGGCTTCCACTTCGATTCCGGTCCGTTTGGAGGTCCCCAGGTTTGAATACGTCGCGGTCGCGGGGTTCAAGTATAATTCTCGCTTATACCGAGTGTCGAAGTAGTCAAAGGCGAGGTACAAACGATCGAACAACAGGGCGTTGATCCCCACGTCCCAGGTCTCCAGCTTGGCCATGCCGGCATCAAAGTTCTTCCGCTGGGTTGCTGAAGCCGGGGACAATTCATTCAGCGCCGGGGACCGCCAGCCCCGCCCCTTGTTGGCGAAGATATTGATATCCTTATAGGGCGTGATGACAAACCCGATTTTCGGGCTCCACATGTTGGGCCTGCAGTAGCCCGAGTTGAGGGGAAACAAATTGTTTTTAATCAGGATCTCGTACATGTCGTAGCGCAGCCCGCCCACCAGCTTGAAGTATTTCACCGGCTTATACTGCGACTGGAGAAAAAACCCCGTGCCGAAATAGTTATAATCATAGGCCCGCGTCCGACGACGTTTGTTGTAATAGGTCCCCCACGTATCCCAGCCCTTCTGGACGACGTCGGAGTGGCGCAAATCAGTGCCGCCGATCAGGGAAAACTGCTCCACGGGCTGGAAGTTATACATCAGCTTATAGCCGAACATATTCTCGTAGGTGTCCCGTCGGCCCTGCGGGCTGGGGGGAAACGTCCGGCCGGTGTCATGTTGATGATAGGCATAGTAGAAGGTGCCATAGAAGCCCTGCCCATCTCCCCCTTGGGGGGTGTAATTGATCACCGTATCAACCATTTCGCTGCTACCCCGGTCATTGTCGTTCACTGCCGAGGTCCGGTTTAGCAAGCCCTGTTTGATCCGGGGAATGCTCACGTACCCCGGGTCCCCCCAGGTCCGGGCCACATAATGCACCCGCCCCGACAACTCCCCCCCGAACAGGGGGAGCGTCACCTTATTGAAGAACTGACCCCGCCGGTATTCCTGGTTGTTGCGATAGCCGTCCTTGGTGTAGCCTTCCCACACCAGGAACGGGGTGGCCTGCATGGGGCCCAGCTTCCAGTTGGCATCGCTGAGGACGCCGACACTCCGCCCGGTGTTGTAGGTACCGCCGTACATCCCCACACTGGGAGCCGGGTCCGATTTTTTGGTGTAAATATTGACCACCCCCCCCAGAGCGAAATCGCCATAGAGCGCGGAAAAAGGTCCCTTGATGACTTCGATGCGCTCGATCATCTCCGGGGCCACCCAGGCGATGTCCGACATGCCGTGCGAGTAGTCCAGCAGGTTCATGGGCATGTTATCGACGAAGAACGCCACCTGCATCCCATGGCCGCTGCTGAAACCCCGCATGCCGATGCGGTCACCGTAGTCCCCGCCGGTATATTTACTCACCACCACCCCCGGGATCTTGCGGAATACATCCAGGTAGTCGGTAATGGGCATCTTCTTTATGTCTTCCTTGGTGATGACGTTCACCTCCGACGGCAACCCCTCGGACTTCACGGTCACCTTGCTCTGCTCCTCTACCAGGCGCTCGCTCTCCACCACCATCTCAGGTATGGCCTGCTCCTTGGGCTCTTCCTTGGCCTTAACAACGACCGGATTGAACAGAACGAGCATCACCAAAAATAACAATCCCCTGGTAACCTTCATTCCTACACTCCCCCTTTGCTATTGTGATCACCCCTTCCGTGTCGAAAATTGAATCAGGGGTGTCGGTACATACGGAACCACCTTGAGCCGGTTCTAGCCAATGTCCTCTCAAGGTAGGGCATCCCCGCCAAGGTACCCCCTGCCCTGAGTTACTCCTTCCTCCCTGATGCCGGCCCTTCCACAGGACCGCTACCGCCTCCTCTCCAGACAATTTTTTTCCATCGGGACCCCGCTATGAAGAATGACCGCCGCTCAACGCGCCGCGCTGTCAGTTGGGGTCCGGCCGTTCAAAAGGTAAACAAGCGCCCGGGAAATTACTCCGCTTGTCTGGATGATCATGGCGGCCATGGATACGCACATCACGATGAGCAAGAACAGCGGCCAGTGGAGATGGGCGACAACCGGCATTCGTCTCATAATCTTCATGTGCCTCGCTATTGGGATCGTTTGTGGCCGCAGATGGCGTAGTAGGCATTTTTATAGATGACACGATACCAGAACGGCATATGCTGTCTCTGGATATCGCCTAAACGGTCCAGCTTCGTATCCTGGAGGTCCTGCAGTCCGGCCTGTTGCATATAGGCTCTGGCCTTGTCCAGGGGTACTCCCCCCGCATGCGGCAACGCGGCCTCCACGGCCGGGGAATAATGGCTCTTGGGAAGATTTTCTTTTTCGAACACGTACCTCAACCACCCCCCCACCTTTCTCCTGACGCGGGTCGACAGACTGCCGTCGTCCCAAAGGGCGTCGATCACAACGATCTTGCCGTTGTCTTTGAGGATTTTCGTCCAACTGTCCAGGGCTGTCTGGGGTGAGGGCAGCGTCCACAATACGTGCCGGCAAAACACGACGTCGAAAAAACCGGGCTCAAAAGGCGGGTTTTCGGCGTCGCCCCATTGGAACCGGATGGGGCGGCCTCCAGCACTTCCGGCCTTGGTTTTGGCCTTCTCTTCAGCTTTGGCCAGCATGTTTTTAGAAATATCGAGACCGTAGACCTCGTGTCCCAATTCGGCCAGGAGGAAGCTCATCTCACCTGTGCCGCAGCCTGCATCCAGGATTCTCAGTCCGTTGCCAACCATCAGTTTTCTAAACAGTTCCCGCCAGGCCTCGGCTTCTTCTTCGCTTTGCACGCCGTGTCCGGGTCGGCTGTCGTATTTATCGGATGAAATATCCCATCGTTTCGAGATCTCTTCCTTGATCCGATCCTGATTCGCGCTGGCCGGGGCGTTTTGCTGTTCCTGGCCATGGAGCAGACCTGGACAGATCAACCCCCACAACACCAAAAACATGATCATTCTGGAAAACTTCACTTCACGCTCCCCCATTGGTCTTGTGATCCCCCCTTTTGTGTCTTAAAATGAAAAAGGGGATATCGGTACATACGGAACCACCTTGAGCCGGTTCTGGCCAATGTCCTCTCAGGGCAGGGCATCCCCGCCAAGGTACCCCCTGCCCTGATTTTTTTCCTGGTATTACTTTTCCACTAAAACCACCTTGTGGTTTACCAGGTTGAGCCTCAGGATGGCGGCCTGCACCACCTTCTGCTCCCCGAAAATATTTACTAAACGCAGGCCGCCAGCCTCAGGTTCGATAATATCCACATCTGGCAGCAACACTGTTTCCTCCCCGTTTTTCATCAGATAAGCCGTGGCTTCACACATCTGTTGGCACCTCCTGCAGTAGCTTCGTTACCACCATTTCTACCAGATGGGGCAAGGGTTCCGGTGTCAGCCCGGCGATCTCCAGGCGCTCCTGGGTTAAAGGGAGGAGAATCTTACGCGCCGGGGCGGAAGCAATGGCTGAGGCTATTTTCGGAGTCACCTCCCCCATCATGGCATTGGCCAGGATGATGGATATGGTGCCCAGCACCATATCTGCCGTGGGCACCGTCGTTATGATGGCGTCTTCTCCGGTGGCGCCCCGGTCGGCCCTGGCCTTAAGCATCTGGGCCGTGGCGACGGCATTGACTCCCAACCCGATGATTTCAAACACTTCCCCATATGCCTCTCTGATGCGCTTTATCAGGGCCGCGCCGATCCTGCCTCCCAGCCCGTCCACGACACAGATGCGCAACCTGCCTTTCCTCATTGAATCCCATTTCTCCGCATTTTAAGCAGTCGTAGTCACTTTCTTTCTTCACATCCTGCCCTCCTGGAACTCATCTCTTATTCCCGCCGCCTGGACAACCGCAACAGGAGATCGGCCTCCCTTTCCTTTATGACTGCTTCCCTATATGACTTCTCCAATCATTACAGGCGTTGCAACAAACCCCGGATAGCCTTCTGGACAACGAGTTTCCGTTATTTCAATCTGAACCGTATTGGCAGGCGGGCGATCGAAGCCACAGCTTCGCCCTTAACCATGGCCGGGCGGAAGGCTGAGCCTTTCACCGCCGCCAGCGCCGAATCTTCGAAACCGTAACCTGGGCCCTCCACCACCTGCACCTTTACCAGATTGCCCCGCGCATCGATGGTTAACCGTAGAACCACCAGCCCTTCTCGGCCCATTCGCCTGGCCCGCTCCGGATAGACCGGCATCACCCGCCGGATAAAAGCCGGCCCGGTGGCGCTGCCGAACTCTGTGAGATGGGGACCGGCACTCACAGGTGCCGGAGCCGGAGTAGGCCGCGGCCGGGGGGCGGGGACGGGTGGCGGCTGTGGCATGAAGCTCTTCGCTTCCACCGGTTCCGGTCTGACCCGTCGGGGTTGGGGGCGCGGCTTGGTTTTCTTTTTTGGCTCTACCTTTTTCGGCTCGGGCGGAGGCGGTTCGCTGATCATCGGCTTTTCAGCCAAAGTCATGACAAATTCCACCGGCGGAAATGTCTGGGGGGCCGCAGGTGCCAAAGACACCGGTATGATCAAAATCAATCCGTGACACAAGACTGACCCCAGCAGACCCCAATATTTCCTCGTCATTGTCCCAACCCGTCGACCAAAGACTTTGCGATCATGTGAAATCCCCAAAAAAAAAGCCACGAAGGTCTCTGCTCCAATGGCCTTCGTGGCTGAATGCTCAAAATTTTCTTAAATCTATTGTTTTGCCGCCACCCGTCTCGGGTATTGTGATTATTATTACAACTGCCCCCCTTCTGTCAACAGGAAAATTGCCCCCCGGAAAAAAAGCCCGGCCTTATTCCACTCTGGGCTCACACCATGAAATTCGGTCGCGTCCCCCTGTCCCCCCCGGCCACCTGCCTTGCCTTGGAAACAACGCCTCTTTCTCCCCATCCTCACCCGACGTGAGAAACTCAAAGCTCGGCTCACTCCGGTCGCATCAAAAAAACCTTGCCCAAACACCCACAGCAACGTTCACCCCCATAAAAATTTCCAAAACGTATAAAAAATATCTTGGGAAAGTGAACTTATTGGAAAAAATGTCGATATATAAAAAAGATATCTCCAAGGGGTGCCGAGTTACCCATGTCCTCACCGCTCTCCCGTGGTGCCACCATCCATATTCGCGCTGCTGCGGCTCATCTATTTGGCCCCCAACTGGTGGGGAAACCCGATTTTTTCGCCCGCCTGAACCTCGACCAGGTCAAACACGCTTACCGGATCAAGGCCCTGCATGTCCATCCCGACCGTGCCCCCCAAGGCAAATCGGCGCTCCCCCGACCCCCTTCGGATGAATTCGTCCGCCTCCAGCGCTCCTACGACATCCTCACCGACTACCTGCACTCCCGGGCCCGTCCGGTGCCGTTGCCCTCCCTGGGCAAAAAACGCCTCATCGCCGTGGGCGGGGCCAAGGGCGGCATCGGAAAAAGCGTCATGGCGGCCAACCTGGGTGTCCTGCTGCATTCCCTGGGGGTGAAGACCACCCTGGTCGATCTGGACCTAGGCGGCGCCAACCTCCACCTCTACTGCGGCGCCACCTCCCTGCCCCACAGCCTCAACGACGTCCTCCAGGGCGCCGTCCCCACCCTCCAGGACATCATGATACCCACCAAATTCGGCCCCGCCTTGATCGGCGGGGACAGTTCCCGGCTGGGAGCCGCGAACATCTCCTTTTACCACAAGCGCAAGCTCATCAAGATGGTCCAGGCCCTCCCGGGCGATGTCATCATCCTCGATCTCGGCGGAGATACGTCTTTTAATATCCTCGACTTCTTCTTGGCTGCGGATGTCCCCCTGGTCCTCACCACCACCGACCCGGCCTCGTATTTACAGGCCTACAACTTCATCAAACAGGCCCTCTACCGCCGCCTCAACCGCCTCTTTGAGGACCCCCTGGAGCCTGGCCTCCCGAAAAATCACCAGCTCCAAAAATTGATCTTCCATGCCACCCAGGGTGCCGGCGACCAGAAAGTCACCCATATCCAGGAACTCCTGGCCCAGGTACGGCAGTCCTTCCCCGACTATTTTCCCCTCATCCGCCGCCACCTCAGTGCCTTCCAGCCCTATCTCATGCTCAACCTGACCGCCGACGACATCCTGACGGCCCAGGTGGTCAGCCGGATTCAGCAGGTGGCCGAGCGCATGCTGCAAGTCACCGTGCGCTACGTGGGCGCCCTCCCCTACTCCGAGGAGGTCCGGGCCAGCACTTTGAGCCTGGTCCCGGTGGTCTCCCAACAGCCCCAAGGCCCCCTGGCCGACGCCCTCTATCACATCGCCCGGAAGATCCTGTAGCCCGCCATCTCCCGATATGCCTGGACAGAAAAAAGCCCGATCTGGCATTAGACCGGGCTCCCGGATTTTTTCCACTCGCGTTCTATTTAATGGCTACCCCACGAGCCGCTGAGAAGTTCGGCCATAATCGTCTCTGCCGGCAGCACCCGGGCATACAGACCCTGCAGGGCCGCCAAAAACGCTGCCTGGACATCCGGGGCCGCCACCACCCGCTCCTGAAATTGCAGGCTGCGGGTGGCGCAGGCATCCTGGGCCACCAGGCAGGTAAATCCCAAATCCACGGCGGCGCGGGTGGCCGCCTCGACGCACATATGGGTCATCATGCCGGCAATCATCAGGTGGCTGATCTTCTGTTTCTGGAGATGGCGCAATAACTCGGTTTCCCGGAAACTGTTGGGAAAATGCTTCTGGATCACGATCTCTCCCGCCCGCGGCTGGACCCGGGAATGGATTTCCACTCCGGGAGTATTGGGTACGAAAAATGGCGCCCCGGGGCGCACCGCCAGGTGCTGCACATGGATAATGGGCCAGCCCTGCGTGCGAAAGAAATCCAATAAGCGCGCGGCGACCTGGACTGCCGCCTCACTGCCTTCCAACTCCATCTTCCCCCCCGGGAAATAGTCATTCTGGATATCGATGAGCAGCAGCGCGATTTCAGGCACGGCTTTGGTTCCCCTTTCATTATTGATCCGATAACTTCCCCACCTACCGCAAGGTTACTTTTATCCAACGGCACCACCTTGCCAACAAAAAAAGCCCGGTCTCTGTCGAGACCGGGCTTAGGCAATTAAATTCGGCGGCGTCCTACTTTCCCACGCAGCTGCCCACGTAGTATCATCGGCGCTGCCGGGCTTAACTTCCGAGTTCGGGATGGGATCGGGTGTACCCCCGGCGCTATAGCCACCGAAAACTTTTCAAACCTGCAAAGGTATTTGAAAAGTGAAGGATAGAGAATCAGCTGGGTAATCCAGAATCAAAGGAAAAATATGGTCAAGCCGCACGGCCTATTAGTACCGGTAAGCTCCACACATTACTGCGCTTCCACCTCCGGCCTATCAACCTCGTGTTCTCCGAGGGGCCTTTAGGGACCGAAGTCCGGGAGATCTCATCTTGGGGTCGGTTTCCCGCTTAGATGCTTTCAGCGGTTATCCGCACCGAACATAGCTACCCGGCGCTGCGCCTGGCGGCACAACCGGAACACTAGAGGTTCGTCCATCCTGGTCCTCTCGTACTAAGGACAGCTCCCCTCAAATCTCCAGCGCCCGCAACAGATAGGGACCAAACTGTCTCACGACGTTTTAAACCCAGCTCACGTACCGCTTTAATTGGCGAACAGCCAAACCCTTGGGACCTGCTTCAGCCCCAGGATGCGATGAGCCGACATCGAGGTGCCAAACCTCCCCGTCGATGTGAACTCTTGGGGGAGATCAGCCTGTTATCCCCGGCGTACCTTTTATCCGTTGAGCGATGGCCCTTCCATTCGGGACCACCGGATCACTAAGGCCTGCTTTCGCACCTGCTCGACTTGTAGGTCTCGCAGTCAAGCTCCCTTATGCCTTTACACTCTCCGGCTGGTTTCCAATCAGCCTGAGGGAACCTTCGCGCGCCTCCGTTACCTTTTAGGAGGCGACCGCCCCAGTCAAACTACCCACCAGGCAGTGTCCCCGACCCGGATAACGGGTCTGGGTTAGAACTCTAGACTAACCAGGGTGGTATTTCAAGGTTGGCTCCACCTGAACTAGCGTCCAGGTTTCAGCGCCTCCCACCTATCCTACACAAGCTAGCCCAAAATCCAATGCCAAGCTGTAGTAAAGGTGCACGGGGTCTTTCCGTCTAGTTGCGGGTACACGGCATCTTCACCGCGAATACAATTTCGCCGAGTCCCTGGTTGAGACAGCGGGGCAATCGTTACGCCATTCGTGCAGGTCGGAACTTACCCGACAAGGAATTTCGCTACCTTAGGACCGTTATAGTTACGGCCGCCGTTTACCGGCGCTTCGGTTCAGTGCTTCTCCAGGCGAACCCAGATAACACCTCCCCTTAACGTTCCGGCACCGGGCAGGCGTCAGACCCTATACATCGTCTTGCGACTTGGCAGAGTCCTGTGTTTTTAGTAAACAGTCGCCACCCCCATTTCTCTGCAACCCCCTTCAGCTCCAGGAGCAAGTCCTTTCACTTACCAGGGGCACACCTTCTCCCGAAGTTACGGTGTCATTTTGCCGAGTTCCTTAACCAGGGTTCTCTCGAGCGCCTTGGGATACTCTCCCTGCCTACCTGTGTCGGTTTGCAGTACGGTCACCTGATAAACTACCTAGAGGCTTTTCTTGGCAGCTTGGGCTCAACCAGTTTGCGAGGCATAGCCTCTCCTCATCACCTCTCAGCGTTAACAGAGATCGGGATTTGCCTCGATCTCCCGCCTACAGGCTTGAACCGGGACGTCCAACACCCGGATGGCCTACCCTTCTGCGTCCCCCCATCGGTCACTGCGTACCAGGTGGTACAGGAATATCAACCTGTTTTCCATCACCTACGCCTTTCGGCCTCGGCTTAGGGACCGACTAACCCTGGGAAGATTAACTTTACCCAGGAAACCTTAGGCTTACGGCGAAGGGGTTTCTCACCCCTTTTATCGCTACTCATGTCAGCATAATCTCTTGTCGCTCCTCCAGCGCTCCTTACGGTACGCCTTCAACGGTTACGACAATGCTCCCCTACCGCTCGCTTCCAAGAAGCGAACCCGCAGCTTCGGCACCATGCTTGAGCCCCGTTATATTTTCGGCGCAGACCCACTCGACCAGTGAGCTATTACGCTTTCTTTAAAGGATGGCTGCTTCTAAGCCAACCTCCTGGCTGTCTGGGCGTTTCCACATCCTTTCCCACTTAGCATGGATTTAGGGGCCTTAGCTGGCGGTCTGGGCTGTTTCCCTCTCGCCCACGGACCTTATCACCCATAGACTGACTCCCGCGCTAAAGATAGCGGCATTCGGAGTTTGGTTGGGTTTGGTAATCTTGTGAGACCCCTAGCCCATTCAGTGCTCTACCTCCGCCACTCATCACGCGAGGCTATACCTCAATATATTTCGGGGAGAACCAGCTATTTCCGAGTTTGATTAGCCTTTCACTCCTATCCACAGCTCATCCAATAACTTTTCAACGTTAACTGGTTCGGGCCTCCATCCGGTGTTACCCGGACCTTACCCTGGCCATGGATAGATCACCCGGTTTCGGGTCTACTCCCGGCGACTTAAACGCCCTATTCAGACTCGCTTTCGCTCCGGCTACACCTCACGGCTTAACCTTGCCACCGAGAGTAAGTCGCTGACTCATTATGCAAAAGGCACGCAGTCAGACGAGTGAGGCGAACCTCACTATCGTCCTTCCACAGCTTGTAGGCAATCGGTTTCAGGTACTATTTCACTCGGGTCACCCCGTACTTTTCACCTTTCCCTCACGGTACTGGTTCACTATCGGTCGTTGGGTAGTATTTAGCCTTGGAAGATGGTCCTCCCGGTTTCCCACAAGGTTTCACGTGTCCCGTGGTACTCGGGAACAAGATCGAGAAAGTCGCATGCCTTTCGCCTACCGGGCTATCACCGTCTCTGGCGGGCCGTTCCAGACCCTTCGACTAAACATACGTTTTGTAACTTTCCGAGGCAACGGCCATCGCCTCCGATCCTGCCCCACAACCCCGCTGGCACAACGCTGGCCGGCTATCACGTGCCAACGGTTTGGGCTCTTCCCCGTTCGCTCGCCGCTACTGAGGGAATCTCGCTTGATTTCTTTTCCTGCAGGTACTGAGATGTTTCAGTTCCCCGCGTTCGCCTCCGCCACCTATGGATTCAGTGACGGATATCCAGGCATTACCCTGGATGGGTTGCCCCATTCGGAGATCTCCGGATCAAAGCCTGTTTAGCGGCTCCCCGAAGCTTTTCGCAGCTAGCCACGTCCTTCATCGCCTCCCAACGCCAAGGCATCCACCGATCGCCCTTTGTTGCTTGACCATAAGCCTTCAACTCTAGGGATTATCCCTTGACTGACTCTCTATCTTCTTCACTTTTCAAAGAGCTTCGGGCCGTTAGGCCCAAACTGCAAAACTTTTCAGAGCTGGTGGAGGTGAACGGATTCGAACCGATGACCTCCTGCGTGCAAAGCAGGCGCTCTCCCATCTGAGCTACACCCCCGAAGTCCAGGTGGTGGGCCTAGTTGGAATCGAACCAACGACCTCACGCTTATCAGGCGTGCGCTCTGACCGGAACTGAGCTATAGGCCCTTATCAGTCTTCCCAAACTGTGCGAGAAAGAAAATCAGCCTAGAATCCCTGGGACCGTAGACTGAATCGGGAACCTGAATTCAACCCTGCGGAGGCCAACTTCACCTATGCTCTCTCAAAACTAAATAGCGGACTGCCTTCCAAAACAGGCTCATGTGCAATGTGTCCATAGACACCTTAGAAAGGAGGTGATCCAGCCGCAGGTTCCCCTACGGCTACCTTGTTACGACTTCACCCCAATCACCGGCCATACCTTAGGCGCCTCCTCCCCCGAAGGGTTAGGCCAGCGACTTCTGGTACAACAGGCTTTCGTGGTGTGACGGGCGGTGTGTACAAGGCCCGGGAACGTATTCACCGTGGCATGCTGATCCACGATTACTAGCGATTCCACCTTCACGGAGTCGAGTTGCAGACTCCGATCCGAACTGAGGACGGCTTTTTGGGATTAGCTTCCCCTCGCGGGTTCGCGACCCTTTGTACCGCCCATTGTAGCACGTGTGTAGCCCTGAGCATAAAGGCCATGAGGACTTGACGTCATCCCCACCTTCCTCCGGTTTAACACCGGCAGTCTCTTTAGAGTGCCCAACTGAATGCTGGCAACTAGAAGACAAGGGTTGCGCTCGTTGCGGGACTTAACCCAACATCTCACGACACGAGCTGACGACAGCCATGCAGCACCTGTCTTGGGGCTCGTATTGCTACGCACCCCCGTGTTTCCACAGGGTTCCCCAGATGTCAAGCCCAGGTAAGGTTCTTCGCGTTGCGTCGAATTAAACCACATGCTCCACCGCTTGTGCGGGCCCCCGTCAATTCCTTTGAGTTTTAACCTTGCGGCCGTACTCCCCAGGCGGGGCACTTAATGCGTTAGCTACGGCACAGGAGGGTTAAAAACCTCCTACACCTAGTGCCCATCGTTTACCGCGTGGACTACCAGGGTATCTAATCCTGTTTGCTCCCCACGCTTTCGCGTCTCAGCGTCAGTGTCGGTCCAGAAAGCCGCCTACGCCACCGGTGTTCCTCCCAATATCTACGAATTTCACCTCTACACTGGGAATTCCGCTTTCCTCTCCCGCACTCAAGCCAAGCAGTATCAAATGCACTTCCGGGGTTGAGCCCCGGGCTTTCACATCTGACTTACCAAGCCGCCTACACGCCCTTTACGCCCAATAATTCCGAATAACGCTTGCACCCTCCGTATTACCGCGGCTGCTGGCACGGAGTTAGCCGGTGCTTCCTTCAGTGGTACAGTCATACCTCTGGCCTATTCAACCAAAGGCTATTCTTCCCACTTGACAGGGCTTTACGACCCGAAGGCCTTCTTCACCCACGCGGCGTTGCTGCGTCAGGGTTGCCCCCATTGCGCAAGATTCCTCACTGCTGCCTCCCGTAGGAGTCTGGACCGTGTTCCAGTTCCAGTGTGGCTGGCCATCCTCTCAGACCAGCTACCCATCGCGGCCTTGGTAGGCCATTACCCTACCAACAAGCTAATGGGACGCGAGCTCATCTCCATCCGACAGCTTCCAGGGAGAGGCCATCTTTGCCGATCAGGACCGGAGCCCTCATCAGATTATGCGGTATTAGCACACCTTTCGGTGTGTTATCCCCCAGACAGAGGTAGATTACCCACGCGTTACTCACCCGTGCGCCACTGTACTCGCCCGGCGAACCGGGCTTTCTCGTTCGACTTGCATGTGTTAGGCACGCCGCCAGCGTTCATTCTGAGCCAGGATCAAACTCTCCAGTTAAACTGGGATTTGCCCATCTCTTCAAGCGAGTCCGCTATTTAGTTTTCAAAGAGCAAGGTTCGTTAATTTAATCTTAACAACCGAAGCTGACTTTGTCAAGGTCTCAATCGACCATTTTTGCCGTGTGGCACCCTGATTTCGTTCAGCGGGTAATTTTGTATATTACCAACTTGTGTCCCGGCTGTCAACCCCCGGGCCGCCTTTTTCTTTCCAGGTCCCTGCGGCCCAAGAACTCTTTATATATACACACCCTCCTAATGGGGCGCAAGCTTTTTTCTCACCCCGCGAACTTTTTTCTCAGAAACGAATACCCCCGTTCTCTTACCTCCCTAATAACCCCTTCACCTTATGCCAGAAGCTCTTCTTCACCGGAGGGGCCGGCGCCGCCTCGGCCGGGGCCGGAGCGGCTTCCCCCTTGGCTGCAGGAGGGGGAGCCGGAGCCCCCCCGGGGGGCGCCGACGCTGCGGGCGCTGCCGCAGATCCCGGTGTCCCAGGCGCTCCCGGGGCCGTCGGGGTCGCCGGAGCAGTGTGGGCGGGCGGGGCCCCCGCCGCGGGCGGAGCTCCCGGGGCCGGGGGCGCCCCGGTCCCCGGCTCCACCACCGGCGGGGTCTGGGGCTGCGGCCCGGTGGGTTCGGCCGGAGCCGGGGGCGGCGCCGCCCCCGGCTCCGCGGCCTTGGCCTTTTCCAGGGCCGGTGGGGGCTTGGGCTCGGGTTTGGGCGGCAGGGCCACCCGACGCCGCGGTAAGGGACTGATATCGGCCTCGGTCAGGTGCATCTGCCGCTTCAGCAGGTGCAGGCGCTGGTTAATGCTCACCACCACGGGCCGATACTCCGTCTGCCCTGCCACCTGCCCCTTGAGAAAGCGGTAGCGCATCAGGGCCTGCTCAAACTCCGCCAGCCGCAGCAGTTCCTCGGTCTTGTGTAAAAATCCCAACCCCCCGGCGGCCTGGTATTCCTCGTACATCAACCGGTAATCCTGGGGCACGCCGCCGCCCCCCCTCTTGGCCGTCGCCGGTCCCAGGAACAGCCCCACTACCGCCAGGGCTCCCAGCATACTTGCGACCAGAGCCTTCCCACAGAAACCTATACTATCTTTCTCCATTGCTGTCCGCCCGCTCATTTCATCCCCGCGCACTTGGTCACCAATCTGTCCATGACCGAACCCGGAATGATATACTCCTTCTCCTTGGCCTTGTCCTCCGACAACAGGTTGCCCCCGGGATCAAAATGGGAAGATACCAGGGCCTTAAATTTTTTCTCCTTATAGTCTATGTTATATAAGGCCACCGAATAGGCCAGGTCCTTGCTGCTGGTAATCCCCAGTTGCTCCTTGATCCTTTGGGCTTTGGTGCGATCATAGATCCTTTTCACCCAGATCTTTAAGCTGTTCTGCTCCTTGTCATTCTCCACCGACTCCGCGTCCACGTACTCCTTGCCGTTGCTGCTCTCACAGACATAGACCCACTTCACCCCGTAACTTGCGCCGGGGCTCAGCAGGATCACCCCCAGGCAGAGTATCGCCCCCCACCCCAGCCGTTTCCGCCGCCTACCACTTTTCAGCATCGCCGCCACCCATTCCTGTCCCGCGGGGGCCCGGTCTCACCGTGTACCCACTCAGTACCCTTTCAGTTTGCAACCGGGCGGCCTCCGGGTCCTACAGCCCACCTGGGTATGAATTTTTTCCTGTTATTCTTCTTATCGGCGGCCCCTGTCCAAAAAATAAAATATTTTTTAACTTAGCTATCAATGGCTGGTACTACCTTCTTCTGAGCTTCGGCTTCCTGGGCCTGGGAGGCTTTCAACGCAACTAGTTCAGCTGACAGAAACTTACCAGCTTTCCCACCGCCGGGCGCCGGGGACCGACCTCGCATTCCTGGCGCTCCTTTTTTCCCCAAGCCCAGGCTTCTGGGTCTTTCCTACCGGCGCCAAAAAAATTCATTTTTTTTAATTTTCATTGAAAAGAAATGCGCGAGTCTGTGACTAAAAAAAATAAGACTATGGTTAGATAGAGTTCCCCGTCAGGAACGGACGGGTAATTCACTGGCCTACAGGGATGGCTAGGGCCGGGTTGCCTGACACGAGGCATCACTCGGCCTTGTTTATTCGGGCGGGTGGTTTTCCCCGGGCAGTGTGGATAAGTGTGAGTAAATGCCGCCACGGCCTCCGTCTGTTTTTGGACACCAAGACAGCAGTTGGCAGGCGCAGCTCTTTGTAAGCACCGCTGCAGCTCCGAAGTCACGACCATGATTCTGTAGGACAAATCAATTAGAGGAGGGAAGCTATGACGAACAGGTTTACCTTGATTAGAGCCCTGGTGACCATGGCCCTGTCATTATCGATATTCCAGAGCGCTCAGCCGGCGGCGGCAGATATCAATATCCTGCCCTATTATATTAACGGGGCGGTGGGGGATTCCTGGACCTATACCTTTAAGTTTTCCCCTGAAGACGACTTCACGGTGAAATTAACTCTGGTTGACTCCGGGGTTTGGTTCGGTAAATATCGCATGGGTGACTTTGTCGACATCATCGATGTGCCCCATCTCCAATATCATATCGCCGATTGGGATTCCACGGGAATTACCGTGTATGCCACCGAACGTGGAGTCCTTAGCACCCCCGTTAAACTAGATGCAGTGCAACCCTTCGATACAATTATCGCCAATCCCTTTTCGGATGATGAAGATGTCTGGTATGTCCAGAAACTCAGCAGCCTCACCGTCGCCGCCGGCACCTTTTATGACGGTCTGGTCCTCCTGCACCTGGATACGACGTTCGGTCCCACCCGCGCCATCGACGCCTTCGGCCTAGATCCGACCATCGCATACGGCGTCACCCATGTGGAGTGGATGGCCGCCGGGATCGGGAGAATTCAAGATCGGGACTATAATGAACTTGGCACCATGCTGTTTGAGTATCAACTGAAGGCCACCAGCGTCCCCCTCCCCGGTTCCCTGCTCCTCCTGGGCTCCGGCCTGGCTGGCCTGATTGGCCTGCGGCGTAAATACTTCAGCTAATACCAAGCCCTGACCATTCTCTCCTATGCGCCGGGGACTAATCTCCCCTCCCCAGCGCCCCCTTATCCTCGCCCTCCTTCCCACCCAAAAACCATTGTCATTCTGCCCCTTCCTGTGGTAACATCTGCCCAATTTCCCAACCTCAGCTCACAGCTCACGGCTTACGGCTCAAGGCCCCTGGCCGGTCACGAAAGGAGCATGTATGGACTCAGCCCCCTCCCTGGACGCCATCTTTCAGCCCCACAGCGTGGCCGTCATCGGGGCCTCCACCGCCCCCGGCAAACTGGGCTACGATATCCTCTACAACCTTATTAACGGTGGTTTCCCCGGCCCCATCTATCCCGTCAACCCCAAGGCCGACGAGATCCTGGGCCGCCAGGCCTATAAGGCCGTCGGCGACATCCCCGCCGCCCCGGAGCTGGCCGTGGTGGTCATCCCGGCCAAGGCTGTGCCCGGAGCCATCGAGCAGTGCGGCGCCGCCGGGGTCAAGGCCGCCATCGTTATCACCGGCGGCTTCGCCGAGGCCGGCGAGGCGGGCGAGAAGCTCCAGGACGAATTGGCCGCCGCAGCCCGCAAATACGGCGTCCGGGTCATCGGCCCCAACTGCCAGGGCGTCAACAATCCCCACCAAAAGATGTGCGCCTCCTGGCCCCTGTTGACCCGGCCCGGGCGTATGGCCTTCATCTCCCAGAGCGGCACCGTGGGCGCCGCCCTGATGGACTGGGCCAGCGAAGAGCGGCTGGGGGTCAGCGTCTTCATCAGCCTGGGCAATCGGGCCGACGTGGACGAGGCCGACTGCATCGAGTACTTCAATAACGATCCCCACACCCGGGTCATCGCCCTCTACCTCGAGGGGGTGAAGCGGCCGGTTTACTTCACCGACGCCCTGGCCGCCGCCACCAAACCGGTGGTCATTCTCAAGGCGGGGCGCACCGCCCGGGGCCGTCAGGCCGCCGAATCCCATACCAAAAGCCTGGCCGGCAACGACGCCGTCTATGACGCCATCTTCCGCAAATACCGGGTCCACCGGGCCCAGACCATCGAAGAGCTCTACGACTTCGCCAAAGGGCTGGCCTACCTGAGTAAGCCCAAGGGCCGCCGCCTCCTCACCGTCACCAGCTCCGGCGGGGCCGCCATCCTGGCCCTGGACCGGGCCGAGCAACTGGGCTTCACCGCCCCGCCCCCCTCCGCCGCCCTGGCGGAAAAGCTGCGGGCGGAATTACCGTCCCATTGCGCCATCGCCAACCCCATCGACCTCACCGGCGACGTCATCGGCGATCCGTCTCTCTACGGCAAGGTGATCCAGGCGGCCCGGGACGAATACGACACCCAGGTGGTCATCTTCGGGGACCCGGTGCCCGGTGCCGCCGACCTCGTCACCCCGGGTGCCGACGAGCTGGTGGTCTTCCTGGGCGGGGCCGACGTGGAGCGCCAGGAGGTCCCCCGCATGCACGAGCGCGGCATCCCGGTCTTCCCCTCCCCGGAGCGGGGCCTGCAGGCCCTGCACCAGTTCTTTTGCTTTGAGCCCCCGCCCCCGCCCGAGACTCCCACCCCCACCCTGGGCCCGGGACTGAGCCTGCTGCCGGCCGGGGAGGCGGCCTCATTGTTGACCAAGTCCGGCATCCCGGCCGCGGCCGCACCCCTGGCCGCCACCGCCGACGAAGCCGTGGAGCTGGCCAAAAACTTCGGGTTCCCCGTCAGCCTCAAGATCGCCTCCCCCGACATCCCCCACAAGAGCGACATGGGCGGGGTGCGCCTCTACGTCAACTCCCCCGAAGAGGTTAAAAACGAGTTCTCCGACCTCCTGGCCACCGCCCGCATGCACGCCCAGGAGGCCCGTCTGGAGGGAGTGACGGTGAGCCCCATGGCCAAACCCGGCGGTGTCGAAGTCATCCTGGGAGTATTCACCGACCCCCAGTATGGGGCTGTACTGATGTTCGGTCTGGGCGGCATCTTCACCGAAATCTACCGGGACGTCCGGTTCTGTCTGCTCCCCGCCCAAGAAGATGATTTCCGGCGGCTGGTGGCGTCCATCCAGGGCTATCCCCTGCTCACCGGGGCCCGGGGCCAGACCCCCAAGGACGTGGACGCCCTGGTGGAGGTGATGAAGGCCCTGTCCCGCATGGCCACGGCCAACCCGGAGTTGGACCAGATCGAACTCAATCCCCTGTTGGTCTATGACCGGGGCGTCTTTGCCGTGGACGTCCGCATTTTTTCCCGCTTTCGCACCTGAGGAAAACCATGGAACACCTGCGCCTTGACGTCACCGACGGCATCGCCACCCTGACCCTCAGCCGGGGCAAGGTCAACGCCCTGCACGAACCCCTGGTGCAGGATCTGGCCGCGGCCCTGGACCGCCTGGCGGATGCAGCCGACGTCCGCGCCCTGATCCTCACCGGGGCCGGCAAGTTCTTCTCCTTCGGCTTCGACCTCCCCGGTTTCCTGAACTACTCCCGGGAGGAGTTCGGGCAGTTTGCGGAAAAGTTCAGCCGCCTCTGCCGCCGGCTCTTCCTCTACCCCAAGCCGGTCATCGCCGCCCTCAACGGCCACGCCGTGGCCGGAGGCTGCGTCCTGGCGCTCCCCTGCGACGTCCGAGTCATGGCCGCGGACAAGGCCAAGATCGGCCTCAATGAAATCACCTTCGGATCCACCGTCTTTGGCGGCATTGTCGAGATGCTGACCCACATCGTCGGGGCCCGCCACGCCGAGCGTGTCCTGCTGGAGGGGGTCTTCTACAGCGCCGCCGAGGCCTTGAGCCTGGGGCTGGTGGACCGGGCGGCCCCCCTGGAAGACGTCCCCGCGATCGCCCGGGAGGTGGCCCGAACCTGTGCCGCCCGGGACCTGACGGCCTATGCCAGCCTGAAGCGCCAACTGCGCCGGACCGCGGCCGAGAACATCGCCCGGGGCGAGGCGGCCGCCCTGACGGAGTTCCTGGACCTCTGGTACTCTCCGTCGACCCGGGAGAAACTCCAAGGCATTACCATCCAGAGTTAGGGACGGCCCCCGCGCCGCATTATCTCGGAAAAAATGAGGGGATGGAATCTCTTCCACCCCCTGTCAGGAGAATCTAAGGCCCTTGCAGCCCCAATAAACTGTTTCCTCCGGAAGGTTTCAGCGCCTTGCCTTTCTCCTGAAACCCAATAACCCCAATAACCCGGAACCCAGCAATACCGCCGTCGGCGGCGCCGGGACAAATACCTGCGCCTGAAAATTCGGCAGGTCGGCCGGATCGATGGCGAAGGCAAAGATGACCGTGGCCTTATCAGCGTCAAAGTCGTTGTCTGAGGTTATCAGCAGGAGATGGCGGCCGTCCGGCAAATCCGGTCCAAAGGCCAGGCCCTCGACCTTCTCGGGAAAATCCGTCCCGGCCAAACCATAGGCCGGATCCAGCAAGTCCAGGAAGAGGCTCTTGCTCACCGGCGTCTCTCCCGAGGGGGTCCCGGTTTGCGGCAGTTCGTCCACATCGCTGATGTCGCTGGCCCCGGCAATGTCAATCTTGAAAATCTGTTTGAATTTTGCCTCGGTTCCGGCCTTGCCGTCCCGTTCCAGCACCAGGAATTCATGGTCGTTGATGGCCAGGATTTCATTGACCCCGTAGTTCTTGTTACTCAACTGGTAGAGAAATTCCCGGGTGGCGCCGGTCGCCGTATCGATCTCCAGGAGGCGGTTGTTCGTTCCGACTCTTTTGGCGCTGGCATCCAGGGCGTGATCCTGTATCAAGGCGTTCTGCATCATGCCGTACAGCTTGGTTCCCTGGGGGTTGATGGCCAGGCCCTCCATCCCCCGGTTGGACTGACGGCCGCTGGGATTGGTTAGTTCGACGCTGGGGTCGGCGCTGGGGACCCCGGGGGGCTGGATCAGGAATTTGCTCGGAATGGTCAAAGACCGCAACCGATTGCCATATTGATCAAATTCGTAGACAAAGGGGCCGTATTCATCGGACACGAAGAGATTCCGGGCGGCACTCAGCCTCACCCCTTCCGGGTCGAAACGCAGACTTGCGGAAGAATTGCTGGCATCAAAGGCCCCGGCATTGCCGGTGAAAACCTGTCCCGGACCTTTGAACATCAATTTCGTCGATATGAGCGACGGAGTCACCGTTTTCGTCACCGGATTCACGTCAATATTTAGGTAATAGAACCGGTCGAGATAGGTGCTGTCGCCGTCATTGGGACCCCGGTCCGGGGTGGCGACATAGACGTTGCCGATGCCGGTGTAGGCCATCGCCGACCCGAACCCTCCCAGGCGATTCTGCGGCGTGCCGTTGACGTCGATGGGATCGGTCAGCCCCAGGTCATCGACGGCAGTGCCTACAATCGTTCCGGTGCCGATAAACTCGATGGCCCCCCAGGCCCCGGTGCAGGGAGTCGCCACGAACCAACCGGCCAGGAGAACCGAACAAACCTTTGGGGAAACTTTCACGTCCACCTCCTAAGTGATAATTTTTTTTTTGGAAGGCCTCCCTGATGGCCACCCGACCCCTCCGGGAAGGCAGCCATCCTGGGCAACGCTCCTGATATGACTGTTGTTACTGAGGCCTCTGCCGCCCGCGGGCCGCATCACCGCCACTATAGCAACGATGTGTTATCGATTGATGTCCATTCCATGTGTTTTGTCGCCATCCCGGGAGGAAGGAAAGTCCACCTTTTCCCAAAGTGCAATGGGAATACCATGATTTTTTCCCATTCTGAAGGGAACGAAGCGGGGTGAAGAATCACTCCGTGGTTAAAAGAGAGATCCCTCGCTGGCACTCGGAATGACAAAAATACTCTTTTGACTGCAACCCGGTATTAGATCGATGGGCCCGCCGGAAACAGAGAAATGCCACAAACACGGACCGATATCCGGTAGAGTTATCCCATGCGCCGGCAAAATTCCGCCTCGATCCCCCCGGTGAGTCCTCCCCCTGAAGCTTCGGAGGCCCAGTCGAGTTTGAGCCGCTCCCTGAGCCGCTTTGACCTGCTCGTCATCGGCATCGCCCAGATCATCGGGGCCGGCATCTTCGTCATCGCCGGCGTCGGGGTGCAAATCGCCGGGCCGGGCATCATCCTGAGCTTCATCCTGGCCGGGGCCGCCGCCATGCTGGCAGCCCTGTGCTACGGCGAGCTGGCCGCCATGCATCCCCGGGCCGGCGGGGCCTATTCCTATGCCTACGCCATCTTCGGGGAGGTCGTTGCCTGGATCATCGGCTGGGACTTGATCCTGGAGTACGGCATGGCGGCCGGGGCGGTGGCGGTGGGCTGGAGCCACTACCTGGCGGAGCTGCTGCGGCAGTTGGGCCACACCCTGCCACCGTCCCTGTCCCCCGGCGAGGCCTGCGTCTTCAACCTGCCGGCTTTTGCCATGGTCCTCTTCCTGTCGGGCCTCCTGGTCTTCCGCACCCGCATGAACGCCCTGGTGGCCCGGGGGCTGGTCTTCCTGAAGCTGGGCATCCTGGCCTTTATCATCGTGGTGGGGGCTTTTTACGTGCGGCCGGAGAACTGGACGCCGCTGCTGCCCTTTGGCGGCCACAGCATCATCCAGGGCGCTGCGGTGGTCTTCTTCGCCTACCTGGGCTTCGACGTGGTGGCCATCACCGCCGAAGAGGCCCGGGAGCCCCAGCGGGACGTGCCTTTCGGCATCATCGGCTCCCTCACGGTCTGCACCCTCCTCTACCTGGCCGCGGCCGGGGTGCTCCTGGGTCTGGCCCCATATACGCAGATCAATCCGGGCTCACCCTTCTCCACCGTCTTCCGCCAACTGCACCTGCCCTGGGCCGCCCTCCTGGTGAGCGTGGGGGCCCTGGGGGGCATCACCAGCGTGCTCTACATGCTGCTCCTGGCCCAACCCCGGGTCCTCTTCGCCATGGGTCGGGACGGCCTGCTGCCCGCCTGGACCGCCGCGGTGCACCCCCGTTACCGCACTCCTCACCTCACCACCCTGTTTTGCGGGCTCTTCGTGGCCACCCTGAGCGCCCTCGCCCCCATCGACCAGCTGGCCTTCCTGTGCAACATCGGCACCCTGTTCGCCTTCTGCATTGTCTGCCTGGGGGTCTTCATCCTGCGCCTGACCCGCCCGGAGGCCCCTCGCCCCTTTCGGCTCCCGGCCGGCAAGACCCTGTCGCTGACCGGAACCCTGGCCTCCCTGGCCCTGATGCTTTCCATGCCCGCCGGTTCCTGGCTGCGCCTGGCCGGTTGGTTGGCCTTGGGCCTCATCATCTACTTCGGCTACGGCGCCCTCCGGGGCCGCTGGCGCCCATCAAATTAACGCGCCATTTCCCAGCTCCGGCTGAGCCACCTCCCTCTTGCAGCATTCGCCTATCTTTCCCCCCGGGCTCCTGCTCGGCCGCGGTTTCCAATTCCCCTTGCATCCGCCGCCCCAAAGGGCCATAGTATGATCATGACCATCCTGGAAAAATTACAGCGTCATCTGGGGAAGGAGTGGGGGCCCCAGGCCCCTGCCGTTACCCGCTGGCTGGGCGGGGTCCTGCGGCATGTGGAGGAAGGCGCCCTGACCCTGGAGTTCACCGTACGCCCGGACCTGGCCAACCCCCTGGGGGCCCTCCACGGCGGGATACAGACCGCCATCATGGACGACGTCATCGGATTCACCGTGGCCACCCTGGCCCGTCCCAACTTCTTCGTCACCCTGAACCTCTACGTGGACTACCTGGGCAGCGTCCGGGTGGGGGAGATCTTCCTGGCCCAAGGCCGGGTGGTACGCCAGGGGAAGCGCATCATCAACGCCTGCTGCGATTTGGTCACCCCGGCGGGCAACCTCATCTCCCGGGGCAGCAGCAATCTCCTGGAATCCCACCTTCTCCTGGAGGCCAACAAAAAATCGTTGTAAGCCCCCCCGGCGGCGCACCAATGCCCTCCCCCCCCACCAGGGGAAGAAGGGTTTTTTCCATTTCCAGTACTCCCCCGGTGTCTTTCCCCTATCGGAGCAGGGTTTCCCGACCCCCGGTGGCGTCGCGGCGAAGTTATTTCGAGGATTGCTGAGATTAATAACGTGGCGGAATCAGTATCTAAGGAGGAGAGTATGGAAGACTTCCTGAAAAAGGTCCTGCAGTTCAGCCTGGGGGTCTACGACTTCACCAGGGAAAAAGTCGAAGAACTGGTGGCCGAAATGGTCCGCCGGGGTGAAGTCAGCCAGCAGGAGGGCCCGGCCGCGGTGGCCAAGATCATGGACCGGGTGAAGCAAGAGCAGGATGCCCTCTCCGACAAGATCAAGGGCCTGGTGACCCGCGTCATCGGAGAGATGGGATTGGTCCGGGTCAGCGACTTCAATGACCTCAAGGCCCGGGTGACCGCCCTGGAGGCCCAGGTCCACGAACTCACGGCCCGGGGGGAACCCCTGGGGACGGAATAAGAAACGGCCCGCCTCATGCCGGGTGCGGTTTCAGCCACCAACCATCACGCGTGCCTCTGCCTGATCTGCGCTGTTCACCTATCTGATTGCTGACAGCTAATAGCTATAAGCCAATCAGGCAGTGGCGCTCATGCGGCCCAGATAGGCCTCCAGGACCAGGGGGTTGCGCCGCACCTCCTCCGGGGGTCCCGCGGCGATGCGACGGCCCCCGTCCAGCACCACCACCCGGTCCGACACCCCCATCACCAGTTCCATGTCGTGCTCCACCAACAGCAGGGTGCGGCCCGCGGCCCGCAGCTGCCGCAGGAGGGCCCCCACCTGGGCCGTCTCCTCGGGGTTGAGACCGGCCACCGGCTCATCCAGGAGGGCCAGCACCGGTTGCGACACGAACACCCGGGCCAGTTCCAGGCGCTTTTTGTCCCCGTAGGCCAGGGCCCCGGCCGGCAGGCCGGCCTTATCTGCCAGCCCGAAGGCGTCCAGGGCCTCCATGGCCGTGAGCCTGAGGCGACGCTCCCGGTGTCGCTGGCCCGGGGGCCGCAGCAGGGCCTCCAGGAAGGACGCCCCGGCCCGGGTGGTGAGGCCGGTGAGGACGTTGTCCAGCACCGTCAGCCGGGGAAACAACCCCAGGTTCTGGAAGGTGCGGGCCAAACCCAGGGCCGCGATGCGGTGCGGCGGCAGTCCCGCCAGCTCCTCCCCCCCGAATCGGATGCGCCCGGCATCGGGGTGCAGCACCCCGGTGAGGCAGTTGATCAGCGTAGTCTTGCCGGCCCCGTTGGGCCCGATGAGAGCCGTCACCCGCCCCGCCTCCACCCCGAAACTGACGTCGGATAGGGCCGGCACCCCCCCGAAGCGCTTGGTCAACCCGGAAACCTCGAGCAGGGGCGCGGTGGCCATGCGCACCCCTACGCCAACCCCAGCAGAAACGCCAACACCCCGGCGGCCTGGGCCGGCTCCAGATGGATGAGAATGTCAGCCTCCCTGACCGGGAACTTCTTGGCCCGAAATCCGCCCCTAATTTCCACCGATGCCTGACCCGGGCCCGCCGCCCGGAAGACCGCCGTAGCATCCTCCGCAAAGACGTAGAGATTGACCCCGGGAAACCGAAAGGCGGCCAGGATGGTTGGCACTGAACACTCCTTGGCTCCGGCCGGCGGAGGCGGCAGGGCGCAACGGTGCTGCTGGGCAAAGGCCGCCACAGCCTGGCGCCGGGCCTCGGCCGGCGGCAGGGCCAGGGTCAGGGCGATGCCCGCCTCCGCCGGGAGGTCGGTGCCTTCGGGGGCCGCGGCCAGGCCGCTCAACCGCAGGATGTGGGGGCCGTCGTGACAGTCCCAGATCAGGGGCTGCGGCTCGGCGGCCGCCAACGCGAGCTTCTCGGGGGGATAGACAGCCTGCGCTGTCTCACAGGTAAATTCCATGACTTCACTCCTTGTTCCTTTGGTCATCCCACTGGCCTTGTCGTTCACCAATCCCCCCCATCGGAGGCCCGACTTAGGAATAAACCCTTATGGGGTGGGGGGAGAGGGGCAGGGGCCCGCGGCCCCTGCCCCCCTATCCCGGCTCTTTGCTTTCCCCTCCCCCTCACGGCGCCGTTTGCAGGCGCCGCCGGGTCCGGCGCAGACGCACTGCATCGGTAAGGCCGGTGATCAGTCCCTGGGGGAAGAACATCAGGATAAGCACCAGGATCAGTCCGTGGATGATGTCGAAATACTCTTGGGCAAACTCCAGGGCATGGGGCATCAGGGTGACGATGGCCACCCCCGCCAGGGTGCCCCACACCGACCCCAGCCCGCCCACCACCACCATCAGTACCAGGTCCAGGGACTTGAAGATGGAAAAGGCGTCGGGATTGACGTAGCCGAAATAATGAGCGTAGAGGCCGCCGGCCACCGAGGCGAAGACCGCCGAGAGCACAAACGCCCCCACCTTGGCCCGGCGCACGTCCACCCCCAAGCAGGCGGCGGCGGTTTCGTCTTGACCCAGGGCGGCCAGTCCCCGTCCCACGCCGCTGCGCACCAGATTCAGACACAGGGTCAGGGCAATGAGGGCCGCGGTCCATACCAGGTAGTGAAACCTCAAGTCACTGGAGAAGGCCATGCCGCCCAAGGTCAACGGCGGCACCCCGGAAAGCCCCGAGGGCCCGCCGGTGAGACTGTCCCACTGCACCAGCACCAGATGCACGATGTAGTTGAACCCCAGGGTGGCCATGGCCAGGTAGTGGCCTGAAAGACGCAGGATGGGCATTCCCAGCACCCAGGCCACCCCCGCTATAACCCCCGCGGTGAGGGCCAGGGCGGGCCAGGGGGGGAATTGGCAGGTGGCGGTGAGGATGGCGGAGCCGTAGGCCCCCAGCCCGAAAAAGGCCGCATGCCCCAGGGAAATCTGCCCGGCAAACCCGATGAACAGGTTGAGCCCCAGGACCGCGATGACGTAGATGGCGATGAGATTGAGCAGGCCCAGGGTGTAGGGGTTGGTGAGCACCAGAGGGGCCGCGGCCAGAAACCCGGCCAGGCCACAGACCGTAACCCCGGTGCGGTGCCGGAGCGCAAAGAGTCGGGCCGTCCTCCCCCTGTTCATGGGCCGCCGCTCCCCCGCCCTAGGTCCGGCACTTCAGGAGGCGGGCCACGGAGCGGTCATAGGTGCGCTCCACCTCGGGGGGAAAGTAGCAGGCCGGCAGTTCCCCCAGCTGGCGATGGTAATCCAGACACTCGCAGCACACCCCCTTGCGGGAGCAGGGTTCATAGGTGCAATTGCACCTCGATAGATTTTTCTCGCGGCTCGGGCACTCCTTCATGCTCCCTCCCGGAATCATCGCTCATGCATTTCTGTACGTTAGGGGCGGGGTCTCCCCCCCCCTCCCTCGGTCACTCTCCCGCGGCCCCCACCCCGGCCCGGAAGGCGGTGAGGGAGGTCTCCCGGAAGCGCTCCGGCGTATGGGTCGCAATGGTCTCCTCCAGGAGGGCGGTGGGTGCGAACAGGGCCCCGCGGTCGGCCGCATAGCCCAGCAGGATCAGGTTGGCCGACACCGGGTGCAGGCCCAGGCCGGCGGCTATGGTCCAGGCGTCCAGGGCCTGATAGTCCCCGGCCGTCGCGGTATTGACGAACACCGCGCCGCCGGGCCGCAGGAAGTGCCGGTGCGCCGCCAGGCCCTGGGAATGCAAGAACAGCCCCACATCGGCCTCCCCGGCCGGGATCAGGGGGCCTCGGAAGGGGCCCACCTTGACCATGGAGATGACCGTGCCGCCCCGTTGGGCCATGCCGTGGGTCTCGGAGGTGATCACCTCCTCACCCGCGGCTGCGGCGGCCTCCGCCAACAGCCGGGTGAGGGTCAGAGCCCCCTGCCCCCCCAACCCGCTAATAATGACTTGCTGCCGCATAACTGTTTCCCATCCCCCGCCTTTTTCCCGAAATGACCGCAATTCCCTCGACTTTTATAAATCTACCCCACAATTTCTCACGGCTCACGGCTCACGGCTCACGGCTCACGGCTCACTGCCTCAATTGCTCCCGCCGGACAGACCGCCACGCAGACCCCGCAGCCCACGCAGCGCACCTCGTCCACGCGCACCTGGCCGGTGGCCTCATCCAGCACCAGGGCCGGGCATTCGAACTCCTCCAGACAATGGTGACAGGCGATGCAGGCCTCGGTGACCTCCACTCGCCGGCGGGCTTGGAACGCCCCGGCGGCCTTGTCCAACAGGCAGGGATGCCGGGCGATGATCACCGCCACGCCCCCCTCCGGGTCCCGGCAGAAAAGGTCCGCCTCCCGCAACAGGTCGGACATGACGCCGATCTCGTAGGGGTCGCACTCCCGCAGGAAACGCACCCCGCAGGCCCGCACCAGCCCGGCCAGGCTCACCGGCGCGCCTGCGCCCCCGGATGCGGTGGGACCGGTCTGGGGGGTGGGCTGGTGCCCGGTCATGGCGGTGGTGGCGTTGTCCAGAATCACCGTGATGAACCTCGCCTCCTGAAACACCGCGTTCACCAAGGCCGGAATCCCGGCATGGTAAAAGGTGGAATCACCGATGGTGGCCACGATGGCCGGCGCCTCCCCGGCTCCCGCCCCGTAGGCATAAGAGAACCCCGCCGCCTGGCTGATCCCGGCCCCCATGCAATGCACCGTATCCACCGCTCCCAGGTTCATCCCCAGGGTGTAGCAGCCGATGTCCCCGGGAAAGATGCCCTCCGGAAAGGTCTGCCGGATGGCGTAGAAGGCCGCCCGGTGGCCGCACCCGGCGCACAGGGTGGGCCGCACTCCGCCCCCGGCCGGGGCGCTCACCGCCGTGTGGGCCGGGAGATCCAGAAACCGCTCCAGCACTCCCCGGACCACCTCCGGGGTCAGTTCGCCCTCCCCGGGCACCTCGCCGGAGAGCCTGCCGATCAGGTCGGCCCGCCGCAGCTGCAGTTCGATGACCGGGTAGGTCTCCTCCAGCACCAGAACGCGCTTATAATCCAACTGTATTTTCCGAATAAAGTCGCCCGACAACGGATACGGCAAGATAACCTGGTAAATGTCGATTCGGCCCAGCAGCCCCAGACTCTCCAACAGGTCCCAGGTGTGCGAGAAGGCCACCCCTGAAGCGACGATGGCGGTTCCGGGACGGGAGCCGTCCCCCGGGGTGAGGACCGGGGCATATTCGGGGTCGGCGGCAATCCGGGCCAGCTTGTCGTTGAGCTGGCGGTGCAGGCCCCGGAGGAACTGCGGCGTGGCGCACCAACGCCCCGGGTCCTTTACGAACCGGGCCGGCCGCTCCAGCCCCTCCGGCGGCGCCAACTGGATATTCTGCCGGGCATGGCAGACCCGGGTGGTGGGCCGCAGCAGCACCGGAATCTGGTATTTCTCCGACAGGGCGTAGGCCGGGGCCGCCATCTCCTTGGCCTGGCGGGGGCTGGCCGGGTCGAAGACCGGCACCTTGGCCAACATGGCGAAAAACCGGCTATCCTGCTCTGTCTGAGAGCTGTGCGGGCCGGGGTCGTCGGCCACCGCCACGATCAGCCCCCCCTCCACCCCCAGGTAAGCGGAGCGCAGAAACGGGTCCGAGGCCACGTTGAGTCCCACCTGCTTCATGATCACCGCGGACCGGCGTCCGGCCATGGAGTTGGCCAGCGCCACCTCGTAGGCCACCTTTTCGTTCACCGACCATTCGGAGTGCAAGCTGACCCCGGTCTCCCGGGCAAAAGCCACCATCGCCGGCAGTATCTCCGAGGCCGGGGTGCCGGGGTAGGAAGCCGCCAGCGAGCAGCCCGACTCGATCAACCCCCGGGCCAGGGCCTCATTGCCCATCAGGATGCGGGAGGCTACATCAGCTTTCAAGACAAATCCCCATTCAAAGCATTCACGTTGCAGAATCCTATAACGCCATTTAATCTCAGGAGCTCGGGGATGCGCTCGGGCCTTCCTCCAAGCTCCCCCATTTTCCCACCTGCCTGGGCAGTCTCAGGCGGCCCCCCCCAACAACCCCCGGGGCCGCACGAACAGCACCAGGAGCAGGACCACAAAGGCCACCACATCCTTGTAAGCGCTGCTGAGGTAGGCCGCGCTCAGGCTCTCCAGGAGTCCCAGGAGAACGCCCCCCGCAATCGCTCCGGGGAAGGAGCCGAATCCCCCCAAAATGGCGGCGGCGAAGCCCTTCAAGCCCAACAGCACGCCCACGTCATAGCTCAGGGTGGTGATGGGGGTGACCAACACCCCGGCCAGGCCCCCCAGGGCTCCGGCCAAAGCGAAGCTCACCGCCTTCAGGCGCCAGACCGCCAGACCCACCACCGCCGCCGCAGTCTCATTGGCGGCCACGGCCCGCATGGCCAACCCCAGGGAGGTGCGCCGGAAAAACAGCACCAAGACCCCGATGGCCGCCGCGGTCAGCACCAGGATCCACACCGTTTGGGGCAGGATGGCGGCCCCGGCCACCTTCAGGGGCGTCTCTCCGGCCAGAGGCGGCACTGCCAGGCGGTTCTTCCCCCACACCAGCTTCATCACCCCCCGCAGGAGGGTGGACAGGCCGATGGTCAGAAAAATGAGCACCAGGTGGCTCTGGGACCGGGAAGGGCGCAGGCCCAACACCTCCACCAGCATGGCGACCACGGTGACCGCGGCCACCGCCGCAATCAGGGCCGCGGGCATGGGCAATCCCACGGCAAACAGGGCGCTGAACAGCACCATGCCCCCCAGGGACACGAAATCCACCTGGGTAAAATTGACGATCCCCATGGTGTTGTGGACCACCCCAAACCCCAGGGCCACCAGGGCATAGATGGCCCCGCCGGTGAGTCCGGCGAATATGAACTGAATCAGGTCCTGGAAGGGGGTCATGGGGGTCCCGGTATGGTCGATATGCCAACCGCACCTTGGCGGCCAGATCTATAACTCACTAAAAGTATATAAACAGCAGGTGACTGGCAAGAAAAAAAGGGCGCAACGGACCGGTCCCGGGAACCCTACCGCGATCATCGTGTTTCATCTCCTTGACGCTGACGTTCAAGTCTTCAAACGCCATCGTTTCGAGAAGATTATTAAATACTTTTTCAATCAAATTAATAAGTAACGGTTATCCACGAGATAGGAGACCCACCCACCGGCCTGAAAATCTGGCGCAAACCTTGCAAACCCGGAATACATGAATCTTGCCGGACCATAACCCACGGCCGCCCCTGGACCTCCGGAACCGAAAACTCTGCCGGGGGGCCGAGCCATCCCTCAGGGAACGGCGACTACCAGAGGCATATGACGGCATAATACAGGAGATGCAGATAGTAGTGGAGGAGGTGATTATGGCATCAGGGAAGATACGCTTGTTAGAGTGTATTCAATTTTAGCAAAATATGGAGGGATCACGGATGAAAAAACTTGTTTACCTTTTGACCGTGGTTGCCCTGGTCCTAGCGTTGAGCGGAATCGCGGCTGCCAACAACATCGGCAACCTGCAACCCAACGGCGAATACTACCTCTACCAGATCATCAACCAAATGCTGGTGGAGCAGGACCTGCAACCTCTGTTCAGCTCCAACGCTGATCTGGACCCGTACCTGTTATCCTACAACACCTTTGCCGCCGGCGATTTCAGCGTCGCCTATTACGGCAAGCAGGCCGGGTACACCCAGAACCCCGGGTTTTATTACCTGAGCGATCCGACCCAACCTACCTCCCTGGGCACCTATACCAACAACGCCATCGCCTCCCCCGTGGGGCTGGCCTTCTCACCCACCGAAGGCTGGGGCCTGGTTAATACCACCAGCGGCGGGACCTTCTACTCCGACACCGCTTTGAACACGGATAATACGGTGCATTGGAAGCTCTATTGTCTGGCCGGTCTGGGCGAGGCCTATAACATCCTCTTTGCCGCCTATGAAGATCTTTGGGGGGGCGGTGATTTCGATTACAACGATCTGGTCCTGAAGATCGAACCCAATCCCGTGCCCGTAACCGGCACCATCTGGCTGCTGGGCAGCTCCCTGGTGGGTCTGGTGGGGCTCCGGTGGCGGCGTAACTAAGTCACCGTTCACTGCCCAGACCCTGTTTCATCCCGGCGGCCTCCGTCCAGGCCGCCGGGTTTTTTTGTTCCAGAACGGGTGCCCGCCGCCGGAGCCCCACCAGACCCCCAAGAGGGTGCCATGTCACTACGACCAGGCCGTTGAAAAACCCTTGAATTCCGCTTTTGTCATTCTGAGCCTGGCGAATAGTCTAGCCTTTTCCCCAATCCTAAGACCTTCACGTCGTTCCGGCAGCCAAGCCAACCGTTTCCCCACCGCCTGCCGAGGTCAGGGCTAAGGTTAAAAATACGCTGTTCCTTCCCCCACGCCCTTCAGCCCTGCGCAGACGGCGATTTCGCTTTTTGGCCCCCATCCTCCGCGTTCCCCTCGTCAACCCCCTGCCAGGGCCAGCGGCCGGAAATCTCCACCTCCAGGGCAAAACTCAGAAAGGTGCGGATCAGAACCAGAAGAGCCAGGACCCCCAAGTCCTGAAAGGTGGGCCCCACGGCCACAGTGCCGACAATGTCGGCGGCCACCAGGAATTCCAGGGCCAGGAGGATGGCCTTCCCAAAGGTGCTGCGGAACTTGCGGCAGGGGCCTGCGAAGGTTCGCTCCCGCCATAGATCAACGATAAAGGCCCCGGTGGTGGCCACCGCCCCCACCACCAGGATAGCGAGGCCCAGGGTTTCGATGCCCACCGCGATGAGCTTGCAGAGGGCGTCGAAGCCGGCGAATTCCTTATTAATAGCTACCATCATGGGAAGGTCCGGAAGGAGTTTTCCCCACCATATCGCGGGGGAGAAGGGCTGGCAAGAAAAAACGCGCCGGGCGGGACTTCCCCTTCCCTACCCTACCCCGATCCGCCGCCATATTTCCTTGACATTTCTCTTTTTGAAATTATGCTATCAATGGGATGGAAAAAATCACATCTAAGCGGAGGGTTGACATGAATCATCGAATCCTGTCAGTGTGTCTGGCGGTGCTCGTGGTCGTGGGCCTGGCCGCCGGGGCCCGGGCCGCCAAATTGATCTGCGTCTCCGATGAGAACCTCAAAGGAGATCAGACCGTCGGCTCCTGCCTGGCCAAGGGCGAAAAGTTCGCCATCATGGACGAAAAAGGGGTGGTGCGCATCCTGACTCCCCAGGAACTGGAGATCACCAAACGGTTGAATCCCAAGATCCTGGAACAGCCTGCCTTCGGGGTGAAACTGCACCATAAGGCCCCGGACATCCCGCCGTTGCCGGTTCCCCCCCAGGATCCTCGCTAACCGCCGGCGCGACCGGGTGCCGCCGGGCATGGTCTTTAACCCCAGCGCCCTGGCGTTTGTAAGCAGTTCCCCCGCCGGGGCGCCACCGCAGTTCCACAGTTCCGGGTTTCCCTCGTTATGCTGGGTGCCCCATCCCCTCCTGAAGCACCCCCCGTTCCCCCCTTTACGGGGTTGGGGGAGCGGGCTTGGGAAAGGGGGCAGGGGCCTTGGTCTCTGGCCCCCTCTCCCAACAAACACCTCTTCTCTCCCTGCCCGCAACACTTCACCCCTCACCCCACCGACCGAGTTTCGCGCTGTCCGTAATCGCAGACCGGCAGCAGCGTACAGACGGGACAGCGGGGCTTGCGCGCCATGCACACCGCCCGGCCGTGCCAGATCATCTGGTGAGAGAACTGGGTCCAACGCTCCGCCGGCATCAGGGGCATGAGATCGAATTCGATCTTGACCGGGTCCTTCTGCCTGGTGAGGCCCAGGCGCTGGGCTACCCGGCCCAGGTGGGTGTCCACCACGATCCCGGGGATGTTATAGGCGTTCCCCAGGATGACGTTGGCGGTCTTGCGGCCGATGCCCGGCAGTTGCACCAGGTCCTCCAGCCGGGGGGGGACCTCTCCCCCGAAGCGCTCTGCCAAGGCTTGACAGATGGCCTTGATGCTTTTGGCCTTCTGGCGGAAGAAGCCGGTGGAATGGAAGGCCTCCTCCAGCCCCTCCAACGGGGCGGCGGCATAGTCCCGGGGGTGGCGGTATTTTGCAAACACCGCCGGGGTCACCTGATTGACCCGCTCATCGGTGCATTGCGCTGACAGCACCGTGGCCACCAGCAGTTCCAGGGGATTCGTGAAGTCCAGGGTGCAATGGGCCTCGGGATAGGACTCTTCCAGTCGTTCCAAAATAAAGGCGATTTTTTCAGAAATAACCATGGCTGCCTTTCCTTAAAGGACTAGGGGCCAAAGATATCCAGTCTTTGGGACCCCCTATCCCCCTCTCCCGAAAACACCTTGTCTCCAAAGCAGTTCACCTATTTTTTTAACCCGGATACTAATTCCTGGACTTCCGGCACCCGGGCCAGATAAATGAGCAGACCGTACACCAAGACGCCGATCGCAATAGTCCCCCCCAAACTGCCCAGCCGTCCACTCAGACCTGAGCCCAACCAGCCGCTCAGGACTGGATGCAGACAAGCCACGGCCAGACCCATAATTCCGGCGGCCACCAGCACCTTGATCAGAGAGCGTCCCAGATAAACCAGGGGATAGCCCTGTAGCTTCCGGTACAGGACGGCGCTCAGAAACAAGAAGTTGAGGATCATGGACAGGGAGGTGGACAGGGCGATGGCCCGATGCTGCAAGGCGTTCAGGGTCAGGGTGATGAATAGAAAATTGACCGCCACGGTGAGAAAGCTGCCGATGACGGGAAAACGGGTGTCATCCAGGGCGTAAAACACCGGGACCAAAATCTTCACGCCGGAATAGGCGAACAGCCCCAGAGCATAGAACACCAGGGCAGTCGCCGTCTGTTGCGTGTCGAAGGCGGTGAAACGGCCGTATTGATAGATCAGGGCGATGATGGGTTCGGCCAGGAGAGCCAGCCCCACTGAGGCCGGAATACAGATGAGCATGGTGAGGCTCAGGGCCGAGATGAAGGCCGCCTTGAGCCCGACCAAGTCCTGGCGGGAGGCGAACCGGGACACCATCGGCAGAACGGCGATGGACAGGGCCACCCCGAACACCCCGATGGGAAACTGAAGCAGCCGGAAGGCGTAATTGAGCCAGGAGACGCTGCCCTGGACGCAGCTGGAGGCATAAAAGGTGTTAATGAAGATGGTGATCTGGGTGGCAGACAGCCCGATGATGGCCGGAGTCATCAGACGCAGGATGCGGTGCAGACCCTCATCCCGCAGATCCAGGACCCACTGCGGCCGATAGCCCACCTTATAAAGCAGGGGCAATTGCACCGCCAGTTGCAGGAGGCCGCCGCACAGGGTCCCGTAGGCCATCCCCACGATGGGGGGATATCCGAACCGGGGAGCCAGCAAGGCCAGGGTGACGCCGCAGACTATGGCCCCCAGGTTGTAGAAGCTGGAGGCCAGGGCCGGCAGGAAGAACTTCCCCTTGGTGTTGAGCATGCCCATGACCACTGCGGCCAGGGAGATCAGAGGCAGGAAGGGGAACATGATGGCGGTGAGACGAGCGGTGAGGGGCAGCTTGCCGGATACCTGGCCGAATTCCGGGGCGATGAGCCCCACCAGGGTATCGGAGGCCAGCATCCCCACCAGGGCGATGGCGGACACCAACAGCCCCAAGGTCACCAGAACGTTGTTGGCCAATCGCCAGGTCCGCATCGGCCCCTGGCGGTTGTCGTAATCGGTGAAGACGGTGACAAAGGCGGAACTGAGGGCGCCTTCGGCAAAGAGATCCCGCAGCAGATTGGGAATCCGGTAGGCGACGACGTAGGCGTCAAAGGCGTAGCCGGCCCCGAAGAGCCCGGCAAAGACCTGCTCCCGCACCAGCCCCAGGATGCGACTGCAGAAGACGGCAATCCCCACCGTGCCGGCGGAACGGGCGATCTTTCCGGTATGGCTGGTGGCTGGGGTGCTCACACCGGTGCAGGCTAAGGTTTTTTGGTACTTTTGGGGCGATTGCTGGCCCGATTTTGGACCTTGGGGCGCACCCGGGGACGGGGCTTCTCCTTTTCCACCACTGGAGTTTTAAGCGGTTCCGTGGTATTGAGCAGGACATAGGCCGGTTGGGTACCCGGCTCCACGGTTTGGACCGGCGGGGGCTCCAGGGCGGTGCCCGCTATCGGTGAACTGGCGGGGGAGGCGGACTGGCGGGCCACCAGATTGTCGGGGTAGAGGGGCGGTGATTGCGGCGGATGGGCCTGCACCGACAAGGCCACCAGGAAGACCAGACCGCCCACTGCCAGGGCCCCGGTGGTGGCCAGGCCGTATAAGAGAATGCTGCCGGGACGCCTCCGCCGGGAGAAGAGCGTAGCAGACCGGTGAGGCTGGAAAAGGGCCCGCAACCCGTAGGCCACTGCCAGGATAACCAGCGTCTTGATCACAATGTCTCCGAAAGGGGGTTACAAGGGGGTTAAATTAAGCGCTAAGATACCAGCAACCTTCCGGCAAGTCAATTCCAAACCAGCCCGGCAAAGAAAAATTACTGAAAAAAAATCTATCCAGTCCTCCTGTTGTACTTTATCGGTAATCCATGGATATTTCTTGAACAATTTCTTGACATTTACCCCCTCCTCGGATTATCTATAGAGAAATAGGAAGGTTGCGGCCTTAACACCAATAAGAGTCATTGCCTTCCGGAAATCCGCCGGGAAACCTTTTCACCTTTCTTAATGACACTCTTCAGACCCACGGAGGCCAGGTTGAACCAGGGCTGGCAGGAAAGCAGCCGGAAACCGGTGGGCCCAGAGGACGGAGCATGGTCCCGGCGGCCATCCTGATCATCGACGATAACGCCGCCATCCGCAACGACCTCGGCGAGCTCCTGACCGCGCAAGGCTATGAGGTCAGCACGGCCGAAGACGGCGAAGTCGGCTTGCAAACGTTGCGAGACCGGCGGTTCAACCTGGTCGTGACCGATCTGTCCATGCCCCGGGTGGACGGCATGGACGTCTTAAAATATCTCGTCAACCACCTGCCGGAGACCGCCTGCATCATCATCACCGGCTATGGCACCATCCAGACCGCAGTGGATGCCATGCGGTTGGGGGCCTACGACTACCTCTGCAAGCCTGTGGAAGCCCGGGAATTGCTCCTGGTCGTGGCCCGGGCCCTGGACCACCAGCGGTTGCGGCAGGAAAACGTTCAGCTCAAGAAGCAGCTGCGGAAAAAATACGGCTTCGACAATATCATCGGCTCCAGCGAATCCATCTGTCAGGTTTTTGACATCATCCGCAAGGTGGCCGATACCGACAGCACCGTCCTCATCATGGGGGAATCAGGCACCGGCAAGGAGCTGGTGGCCCGGGCCATCCACCACAACAGCGACCGCCGGGAGGGCCCCCTGATCCCGGTCAATTGCGCCGCCATTCCCGAGGAACTCCTGGAGAGTGAACTCTTCGGTCATGAAAAGGGAGCCTTCACCCATGCGGTGCGGACCCGCATCGGCCGTTTCGAGCAGGCCGACGGCGGCACCATCTTCCTGGATGAAGTGGGCGACATGAGCCCCACCCTCCAGGTCAAGATTCTGCGGGTGCTCCAGGAACACCAATTCGAGCGCATCGGCGGCACCCGGCCCCTCAAGGTCAACATCCGGGTGCTGGCAGCCACCAATCAGGACCTGAAGAAAATGGTGCAGCAGGGCCGGTTTCGGGAGGATTTGTATTATCGCCTCAACGTCATTCCCATCAAAATTCCCCCCTTGCGGGAACGCTCCGGGGACATTCCCATCCTCATCAACCATTTCCTGAGCGAATTCAGTCGGAAGAAAAAACGCAAGGTACTGCGGGTCAGCCCCGAGGCCCTACGCTGTCTAACCGGCTATGCCTGGCCGGGCAACGTCCGGGAGCTGGAGAATCTCATGGAACGGCTGGTCATCCTGGTGGATGGAGACACCATTGACCCCCGGGACCTGCCGGAGCGCATGGCCCAGGCCCCCCGGCCCGAAACCCTGCTGGACGTCGATTTCCCCGAAGGCGGCCTCCCCCTCACCGAGACCGTCCTGGAGTTTGAACGCCAAATGATCGTTAAGGCCCTGAATAAAACCGGCTGGGTCAAAAACCAGGCGGCCCAACTGCTCCACCTCAACCGCACCACCCTGATCGAAAAGATCAAGAAACAGAAGATTATCCGGCCCCCCGAGGCGCCCCCTACCGATTCCGACTAATCGGCCGTTGAAAAAGTCCAAGACTCCCTATTTGTCATTCTGAGCCCAGCGAAGAATATAGTCTTTCTGACAACATCTAGATCATTCATTCACCCCGGGAAGACAAACTCACCGTTATCCACCCTCCTGCCCGGCCTCGCCCTCGTCAAATAATTGACGCCAACCCTACCCTTTTGACACGTCGTGATTTTCAAACATATTGATATTAATGAAACTTAACAATTCTATGGCTTCACCCCGGTCTCTGCTGCCACACTGCTATCAGACTGTTATCACTTATAATACAGAAATGGTATGGCATTTGCTTCTCCAAGGGCATGGTTATCTTCCCGGGCACTCAAGTCCCGGAGGTGGCAACGGCACAGGTTTCAGGAGAACACATGGTGCGACTGACCGGTAAAGTCTTAATGACCTTGGCATGTTTGGGGCTGGCCGGAAGTTCTCCGGCAGCCGACGGCGGCGCCGGCGATCCTCCCAAGGCCCGATTGGCGGTGCGTATGCATGTGGCCACTCCGGCCTTGGTGGAAGTGGTTATCGGGGGGCAGGGCCTGACCGAACCGACGAAAGGTGAGCCAGCCGCACCGTCCACCCTCAGAGTGGAGACGGAAAAGCTCCCTGACAGCCCCCCCACTGCGGCGCCGGCGTCCAAGGCTCCTGTGCCCGTGGCGTCTTCGCCTGCGGCGGCCCCGGCCGAGGCGCCCGCGGCGGCGGACCTGCTGCTCCAGGCCCGGGCCGCCAGCCGGGACGGCAACTGGCCGGAGAGCCTGGCAGCCTACCGACAGGTCCTCCAGGTCGTGCCCCAGCATCCAGAACGGGATCTCATCACCTTGGAGACCGCCGCAGTCCTGGAGAACCTGGGCCAGGAAGACGAGGCCCTGCAGCTCTATGACCGCCTGCTGGCCGGAACCCTGGCCCCGCCGCTCCTGGGGCGCGCCCGCCTGGGACGGAGCACCCTGATCTTCCATCGGCAGATCCAGAGCCCCGACCCCGTGGCGGCCTTCAGCCAATACCGGCGGGAGCTGGCGAGCCTGGACCAATTCGATCACTGGAACCCCGCGGATCGGGTAAACCTGAAACGTTGGGAGGTCCAGGCCTGGGAACACCTGATGACTGCCCTGAAGTCTCACCCGGAACTGCCGGTGGCCCGGCTGGAAGAGGTCATGACTCTTTGGGATCAAAGTCCGACGGACAACCGGCCGAGAACGGCGGCCGGTTTCTGGGCTGACAGGTTATATCGGGCCGGTCTCTTAGGGGAAGCCACTCGTTTCTACCAGACGGCTCTGGAAAATTGTGAGGCCCCGGCGCGATCTCTCTTGTGGACCCGGTGGGTGGATTCCCTCCGGGAGCTGGGGGACTGGCGCCAGCTCGAAAAGGTCCTCTCCTCCTGGCGGCAGGAGACCGGGGGCTTGCCGCCGCGCCTGGCCGCGGAGTTGGGTCGGGTCCAATTGCTCAACGGCTCTGTCGCCGAGGCCGCGGCCACCCTGGAGGCGGCCCTGAGCCAGGACGAGGCGGCCCAGTTCCCGGAGAACTGGCTGGCCCTGGCCCAGGCCCATCAACAGCTCCAGGATGACCCGCAGGCCATCAGGGTCTTGGAACGGGCCCTGCTCCGGCCCTTGCCCCAGGAGACCCTGCAGAAACAATTGGCGGCCTTGTATGACCGCGCCGGCAGATATGACCAGGCGGCCCTCATCTATCAAAAATTGTTGGAGCCGGCATCGCCTGCAGACCGGGGTTTTTTCCTGGAACGGCTGGGGGTCTGCTACACCAAAACGCAACAATATTCCCAAGCGCATCAGATTTTTCGAGAGCTGGCGCACAGCGGCGACTATTTCTGGCAGAAATTGGCCCAGGCCCACCTCCAGGGCCTGTCGGTATATCCCGGAGGCATACCGGGAGTCAATTGACGGGACGCCGGTCGGCTGCAATTTGAATATCCGGGATTTTCTGCAAAAAGGTGAAGGTAGAGCCCATGACACACAAGGCAATGATGGTGATCGATGACGAGCCGGGGTGGCGCTCGGCGGAGGTTAGCCTGCTACGGCCCCATGGGGTGGATCTGGTCCTGACCACCAACGTGACCGAGGCCAGACGCCTACTGGAACAGCGGCCATTCCATCTCGTGGCGGTGGCCGATCAACCACCGGTCTGGGACGGGCTGAAGCTCTTGCAGGAAATCAAGGCGGCGTCCCCGGCCACCCCCGTATTGTTGCTGGCGCGTCGGGCCAGTGTGGAACGGGCGGTGGAGGCCATCAAAGGAGGCGCCCTGGATTATTTTGTCAGGCCGCTCAACCTCCAACGCCTGGAGGAGACGCTGCACCTGGTCGCCGCCAACGGCAACGGGTATCGCCGGAGCGCCGGAGGAACTCCCAGCGAGACCGGCGGCAGGCTCAACAAGCAACGCGCCATCATCTGTCGGGATCCGGTCATGCAGAAACTGCTGCACACCGCCAGGCGGGTGGCCGCCAGTAACGCCACGGTCCTGATCCAGGGAGAATCCGGGACCGGCAAGGAATTGCTGGCCCGCTATATTCATGCCCATGGTGACCGTGCCGACGGCCCCTTCGTGGCCATCAACTGCGCCTCTCTGCCCGAGGGCCTGCTGGAAAGTGAACTCTTCGGCCATGAAAAGGGGGCTTTCACCGGTGCCTTTATGCGTAAATTGGGAAAATTCGAGCTGGCCCATCAGGGGACCATCCTGCTGGATGAAATCAGCGAGATGCACCCGCAATTACAGGCCAAGTTGCTCCGGGTACTACAGGAAGGGGAGATCGATCGAGTAGGGGGCCGCCAACCCATTGCCATCAACGTGCGGGTCATCGCCACCACCAACCGGGACCTGCCGGCCACCATAGAGAAGGGGGAGTTTCGGGAAGACCTGTTCTATCGCCTCAATGTCATCAACCTGACCCTGCCGCCGCTCCGGCAGCGGCCCTCCGATATCCCGCTCTTGGCCGAGTACTTCCTGAACAAATATGGGCATGCGGCCCAACGGACGAGTCTGCGGTTTTCCCCCGCGGCCCTGGCCATGCTGCATCAAGCCCCCTGGAAGGGCAACGTGCGGGAACTGGAGAACACCATCGCCCGGGGAGTACTGCTGGCCCAAACCGAAATGATCATGCCCGAGGACCTCCTGCCGTCAGCCACGACGGCCGTGCCGGAACTGGCCCCGGAGGCCGACCCGGTGTCGCCCTTGAGCATCCGGGATATGGAACGACGGATGATCTTCAAGGCCCTGGACGAAACCTCTGGCAACCGCACCCACGCCGCCAAGATCCTGGGAATCAGCGTGCGCACCCTGCGCAACAAATTGAACGAATACAAGGTCAATTACCTGTAGGTCCCCGGCCGGGACCTCAACCCCAAGGAGCGCTGCGCCATGCTGGGAAGTAAGACCGTGGAACCCGTCATTGCCTTGCTGGACAAGGCCCTGGGCCTGCGGAGCCGACGTCAGGAGATCATCGCCGGCAACCTGGCCAATATCGACACCCCTAACTACAGCCGCAAGGAGTTGGATTTCGAGGCCACCCTGGCCAGCTACCTCACCACCAGGGGTGCCGGACAGTTGGCCCAGACCGATCCGCGCCACTTGGGGGGCGGCGGGGACTGGGGCCAGACCCTAGAGGACACCGATGCAGACGTGGACATCGACCGGGAGATGGTCCGGCTAACCCAGAATACCTTACAGTATCAGGCCACGGTGCAAATGTTGATCAGAAAACTGGATTCCCTGAAAACGGCCCTGGATGGAGGAGGTAAGTAATGAACCTTTTCAGTGCCATGGATGTCAGCGCCTCCGGCCTGACGGCCCAGCGGACGCGCATGAATATCATTTCCGAAAACCTGGCCAATATCAATACCACCCGCACGCCTCAAGGCGGCCCCTATGTTCGCAAGTGCGTGGTCCTTGAAACCACCCCGGTGGAGGACTTCCAGAGCCAGCTGGCCGCCGACCTGACCCAAACCCCGGTGGGGGTGAAGGTAACCGAGGTGGTGGAGGACCCCCGCAGCCCCAAAGAGGAATACGATCCCGGACATCCCGATGCCAACGCCCAGGGAGTGGTGCTGCTGCCCAATGTCAATCCCATCGAAGAGATGGTCAGCCTGATGATCAGCAGCCGGTCCTTCGAAGCCAACATCTCCGCCTTCAACGCCGCCAAGACCATGGCCCTCCGGGCCTTGGAAATCGGCAAATAACCCGCCTTCCCAAGGCGCAAGGACGACACCATGAAAATTGCCCCTGCAGCCCCATTCTCCCCGGCTTTGCTCACGGAAGTCAATCCCTCGCCCGCCCCGGCCCTGGAGGGCTTCGGCGACCTTCTCTCCCAGTCGGTGAAAGAGGTCCAGCAGCTGCAGAAGGACGCCGACCGCCAAGTCGCCGCCAACGCCGCCGAGGGGACCGGAGACCTGCATGAAGTCATGCTGGCTATGGAAAAGGCTGGGCTGGCCCTCAAACTTCTGGTGCAGTGCCGTAATAAATTAGTGGCCGCCTATGAAGAACTGAACCGCATCACGGTATAAGCCATACCCTGACCTTGCCGCACGATTTGGGGCCTTGCCATGGATCAACTCAAAGCATTGTGGGAGCGTCTCAAAACCGGATTTCTCGGTTTGCCATCCCACCTACGCCTCATCATTCCCGCCGTGGGGCTGGCGGTCATTCTGGCCGGTCTGCTGCTCTGGGGGAGCCATTCCGGCATTGACCGGGCCGTCCTGTTCTCCAATCTCACCCCGGAGGACGCCGGCGCCATCGCCGAAAAACTCAAGGCCCAAAAGGTCCCCTACGAACTCGAAGCGGGTGGTACAACCATCTCCGTGCCCAAGGCCAACGTCTACGACCTGCGCCTGTCGCTGGCCTCCCAGGGTCTGCCCAAAGGGGGCGGCATCGGCTTTGAGGTCTTCGACCGGCAAAGCCTGGGGACGACGGAGTTCGTCCAGCGCCTCAACTACCAGCGCGCCCTCCAGGGGGAACTGGCGCGCACCATCAGCCGCTTTCCCGAGGTCGAGGAAGCCCGCATCCACATCGTCACCCCCAAGGATTCCCTGTTCCTGGAAGATAAGAAGAAGCCGTCCGCGGCCGTGGTCCTCAAGCTGCGCCGGGGGCGGACCCTGAGCAAGGCTCAGACCGAGGGGATCATCCACCTGGTGGCCAGCTCCGTGGAAGGCCTGGACCCAGCTGAAGTCACCGTGGTGGACATGACCGGCAAGATCCTGAGCAAGCCCCAGGACGCCCTGGGTGTCCAGGGCCTGTCCGCCACCCAGATGGACTTCCAACGCCAGATGGAGGAGCAATACCGACAGAAGGCCCAGACCATGTTGGAAAAGATCCTGGGGCCCCATAAGTCCATCGTCCGGGTGAGCGCTGATATCGACTACCAGCAGGTAAATATCAATGAAGACCGCTACGTCCCCGACCGGGAATTGATCCGCAGCGAACAAAAGTCGCTGGAAAGGCGGGCCAAAGCCGGGGCCGGGGGCATCCCCGAAAGCCGGTATGACCTGAACCGGGGGTCATTGTCTCCCGCGGGTGTCGGACAGGGTCCCCCGCCACTGACCGCACCGGCACCAACTCCCAAGACCTCGGGCGGAGAGGGCAGCGATATCGAACGCAAAAGCGAAACCATTAATTATGAAATCAACCACATAAACAAGAAGGTGCTGGATTTCCCTGGCCGGATCAAACGGCTGTCGGTGGCGGTGGTAGTGGACGGAGTGGACAAGGACGGCGCCCGGAAGGACCCGTCCGCCCCCTTTGTCCCCCGCCCTCCGGAAGAGATGCGGAGCCTGGCCAACATCATCAAGAATGCCGTGGGCTTTAACCGGGAACGGGGCGATCAATTCGAAATGTCCTGTATTCCTTTGGTACCGCCAGCCCCCGAGGAAGACTTCGGGCCTTCCATCCCGCGCACCTGGCAGGACCTCCTGTGGCAGAACGCCGCCATCGGGGGAGCCATCCTGGGGGTCTTGCTGGTGATGCTGTTCCTCTGGCGACGGCAACGGGGCCGGCCGGTGCCGTCAGCTCTGGAACCTCCGCCCTTGAGAGAACTGCCCCCCACCCTGGGTAGCACAGAACCGGCCTTGGCCGGGCCCATGGGCGGTCCTCAGCCCATGTTGGCCAGCACTCCCACCCTGGCCTTGCCGGAGAATACCGAAAATCATCAGAAAGTGGAGCAGATGTTCTCCATGAACCCGGAACGGGCGGTGGATGTGCTACGACTGTGGCTCTATGAGGAGGCCAAAGAATAATGATTCTGTGTGTCATGCCAATGTAGCGAGGCATCTCTCTTTTCAACCAGGGGAGGATCATGGCTTCTAAACCAGAAAAACTCACGGGATTGCAAAAGGCCGCCTTATTGCTGGTGGGTATGGGAGAGAATTTTGCCAGTGAGGTCTTCAAGCACCTCGACGACCATGAAATTCAGCTGTTAGGGAGGAGTATCGCCCAGTTAAACTTGATTCCCACCAAGCACTTGTCCTCCGTCATGGATGAATTTTCCCACATGATGGAATCGCCAGATAACTTACGCGTCCGGGGGGATATGTTCTTCAAGAAGACCATTTCCAGTTGCCTGGAAGAGCCCCAGCAGCAAAAACTGTTGGAGCAGATGGAACTGGAACCCCAGCAGGATGTGTTCACGAAGATTAAAAAATTGGATTACAAGACGGTGGCCAGCTTCCTCCACAACGAACACCCCCAGACCACTGCGGTGGTCCTGGCCCATCTGGAACGCCACCAGGCCGGGGCCATCCTGAACGAATACCCCGAGACCCTCCAGGTGGAGATCATCCGCCGGATCGCCTTCTTGGATCCGGTGTCGCCGGGCATCATCGAGGAGATTGATTCGGCTCTGAAAGAGGAGATCGCCATGGTGGAGGAAGTGGGGGGGCGGGCCGTGGGCGGAGCCCAGTCGGTGGCGGAAATCCTCAACCAAATGGACCGCGCAACCGAAGGCAAGATCTTGAAGAAATTGGAAGACGATGAACTGGAAGAGCTGGCCGACGAAATCCGGCGCTATATGTTCACCTTCGAAGACCTCTTGGCGGTGGACGACCGGGCCGTCCAGGCCATCCTGAAGGAGATCAACACCCAGGAACTGGCAGTGGCCTTGAAGGCGGCCTCGGAAGAACTCAAGAGCAAATTCTACAAGAACATGTCCGAACGGGCGGCCGACATGCTCAAGGAGGAACTCGAAATCATGGCTCCCACCCGCCTCAAGGATGTGGAGTCCGCGCAGCAAAATATCATCCAGACGGCCAAAAGGCTCGAAGCCCGGGGGACCATCGTGCTGACCAGCAAGGGGGAGGACGATGTCTTTGTCTAAAGCGGAGTTCCCCGATTTCGGGCCCCCCCACACTCCCACGGTGCAGGAGTTTGAGTTGCCGCGGTTCAAACAGGCCCCGCCCGATACCGGTCTCATGAAGTTCAACCTGACCGCGGAAGACCATGCCGCCAAGGATCAGGCTCCGGCGGAAATCGATCCCCGGGAGGAGGCGGCGCGTCTCCTGGCTGAAGCCGCGGACCAGGCCGCCGTCATACGTCAGGAAGCCCAGGAACAGGGCTACGCCATGGGTTTCGAAGAGGGCCGGACCGCCGGTGAGGCCTCCCTGGCCGAGATAGTCACGGAATTCCGGGCCCTCCTGGAAGGTCTGGCCCAACAAAAGGAGGTCCTGTTGGAGGAGCGGCAAGACGATCTCCTGCGTCTGGTGACCCTGGCGGTCGAGAGGGTGCTCGAGGCCGAAGTGCAGACCCGGCCGGAGTTGATCAATCAGGCCCTCAAGGCTGCCTACCGCTATCTCGACCAGCATGAGGGGGTGCGGGTGCGATTGGCGCCGTCGGTGGCGGAATGGTTGTCCAAGCACCACGACCCGTTGGATGAAGACCTGGAATGGCTCAATGACGCCAGGATAGTGCCCGATCCCCAGATAGCCCCCGGCGGCGTCATCCTGGAGACCGACCGCGGCGATGTCGACGCCACCCTGGAGGTGCGGTGGCAGGCGGTGGCCCGGGTCTTTCAGGAGGCCCTGGAGCACGGGGTCGGCCAGCCGGAGGACCTCGATGCGGCGCTATGAAGCCCTCTGCCAGCGTCTCATGGAAGTGGAGACGGTATCGGTCACCGGCCGAGTGAAGGACATCATCGGGCTGGTGATCACCGGCAAGGGACCGACGGCGTCGGTGGGGAGCGTCTGCACCATTGCCGCGGCGGCGCCGGTGCATGAGATCGAGGCTGAAGTGGTGGGGTTCCGCCAGGGCCAGGCCCTCCTCATGCCCTATGGGGAGGTCCGGGGAGTGGACCCGGGGGCCCGCATCTCCCTAACCTGCAAACAGGCCGCGGTGCCCGTGGGAGAGAATCTATTGGGCCGCGTTCTCGATGGTCTGGGGCAGCCTTTGGACGGCAAGGGACCGATCCCCCCCCGGGAACACTATCCCCTCTACGTCCAACCCCTCAACCCGGTGGCGCGACAGCGGATTACCGAACCGGTGGACGTGGGCATCCGGGCCATCAACGGCCCCCTGACCCTGGGCAAGGGGCAACGGATCGGCATCTTCGCCGGATCGGGGGTAGGCAAGAGCACCCTGATGGGCATGATCGCCCGCTATACCCGTTCCGACGTCAGCGTCATCGGGCTCATCGGCGAGCGCGGCCGGGAAGTGAAGGAGTTCATTGAAAACGACCTGGGAGAGGAAGGCCTGGCCCGCTCCGTGGTGGTGGCGGCCACTTCCGACACCCCGGCCCTGGTGCGGCTGCGGGGAGCCTACATGGCCACCGCCATCGCCGAGTATTTCCGGGACCAGGGCAAAGACGTGATCCTGATGCTGGACTCCATCACCCGGTTTGCCATGGCGGCCCGGGAGATCGGCCTGGCCATCGGCGAACCGCCCACGGCCCGGGGCTATACCCCTTCGGTCTTCACCCAATTGCCCCGCTTTTTGGAGCGGGCCGGGACCCACCACGGCCACGGCAGCATCACCGGCATCTATACCGTCCTGGTGGAGGGTGATGACCTCACCGAACCCATCACCGACGCGGTCCGTTCCATTGCCGACGGCCACATCGTCCTGTCCCGGGATATCGCCAATCGCGGCCATTATCCCGCCATCGACGTCCTGGCCAGTATCAGCCGGGTGATGCCCCAGGTGACGCAACCCGAACACCGGGAATATTATCGCAGCCTGGTACGGGTCCTGGCGGCCTACCGGCAGGCCGAAGACTTGGTCAATATCAATGCCTACGTGCGGGGGAGCAACCCCGAAGTGGACTTCGCCCTGGACAAGATCGACCAGGTGAACGCCTACCTCCGTCAGCCGGTGGAACAGGCCGCCTCCCTGGACGACTCCATCGCCGGCCTGCGGGCCATCTTTCAGGCGCGGTGACCATGAAGGCCTTCCGATTTCCCCTGGAGACTCTGCTGAAAGTCCGCCGGTTGCGGGAAGAACAGGCCCGATTGGAATTGGCGGCCCTGGTCCAGGCCCTGCATCGCAACCGTCAGGCCGTGATCACCGCCGAGGCCCGGCGCTTTCAGGTGGCGCAAACCTGGCCCACTCCGGCCGGCCCGGCCATATCAGGACAGGACTACCAATTGGCGCAAAAATTTCTGGTGGCACTGAAACTCTCCATTGACGATCTTAAGCGACACATCGCCCTGCAGGAAAAAGAGATTTTGGAAAAGCAGCAGGCCCTGCAGAAACTGTTGCAGGAACGCAAGGTGCTGGAGACCCTGCGGGAGAAAAAGTTCACCCAATATCGCTGGGAGGTGGCCCGCGAGATTCAGCGGGAGGCCGATGAAAACGCCCTGCTGAGGTTGGGACGGTGAGCCCGGGTTCCCCTCGATCCTTGGAAGGAAGCCGGCCTCCCCGGATTCGGTTATACCCTTGCCACACCCCTCACTGACGGGAAGGAGACCCCATGGCGACGGCAGACAAAATGCTGGCGGACAAACGGATCACCCTCTTCACCTGCTGTGTAATCGGCGGGCTGGCGATCAAGATGCTCATTTCCGGTATATTTTTCAATCTGGGCGGCATCCGGCAGTGGTGGGTCCCGGGGACCAGTCACGCCGCCCCCACCACCATGGACCAGTCTGCCGACTCCCTGCCCCGCCTGCTGGCCTCCCTCAAGGCCGAGCGTCAGTCCCTGGCCGCCCGGGAAGCCGCCCTCCAGGAAAAAGAACGCCAGATCGCCACCCTGAAACAGGAGATCGAAACCCGGGTGGGAGAATTGACCGGCGTCCAGGAACGGGTCAACCGCTTGTTGGAGGAGGAACAGAAGATCCAGGATGATCGCCAGCGGCATCTCATCGCCACCCTGGAATCCATGCCGACGGAACGCTCCGGCAAGATGATCGAAAAGATGGACGAAGAGTTGGTGGTCAACCTGCTCCGCCGCATGAACGGCAAAGAGGCCGGGAAGATTCTGGGCCTGCTGGACGCCGACAAGGCCGCCCGGATTAGTAAAAAACTATTCCGGTAAGACGGACGGCACGCCGGCCTCGGCCCCGCGCTGGAGGCGCCGGAGCAAATCGGTCAGGGTCAGGTTCCGCCAGGTCTCGGGGGGAGCCTGGACGACCTGGGACTGGAACGCGGCCAGCAGCCGGTCCTGCCCATTGAGGCGTCGCCCCAATTCCTTGCCGCGGGCCGTATTCAGGCTGCGCAGGACTTCGTCCACCCGCAGGAGATGCGGGGCCTGGCGTGGTAGAAAACGGATGCCATCGGCATCCTTACCGGTAACGGCCACGATGAAACCGCAGTCCTGCAACAGGTGGGCGACGGTTGCGGCCATCTCCCCCCGGCGGTCGAACAATATCGCCAGGTCCGCGGGAGAGGCGGGTTCCTGCCCCCGCTCAAAGCGATCCACAATGCTCACCAGGGCGGCCAGGGCCAGATAATCCAGGTCAACCACGGCCTCCGGGGCAGAAGTCCGGCATTCCTCCCGCCGCAGGTACGCCAGGTTCTGATGGACAAAGGCCACCTCGGCGCCAAAGAGCACAATGAGCCAACTCCAGAACATCCAGATGACCAGAAACAGGATCTGATAGAGCGCCCCGAAGATGACATTGTAGTAGGGCACCGAGGTCTGAAACCACAGAAACAGCCATTGGGCCAACTGCCACACCGTGCCCCCCACCACTCCGCCGATCACCGCCGAAATCAATCTGATGCGGGTGTTGGGCATCACGATATAAATGAAAATGAAAGCCACCCACACCACCCAGAAGGAAATCAGCCCGGTATAGAGGGAGTAAAACTCCTCCGGCAGGAAGCCCCGGAGATACTGCTGCACCAGGGGATGGCTGTGGAAGGTGGTGCTGATGGAGATGATGACGGCCATCAAGACCGGGAAGATCAAAAAGATGCTCAGATAATCACTGAGCTTGCGCCACCAGGGGCGGGTGCGGCTCACCCCCCAGGTCTCGTTAAAGGCCTTCTCCACGTTGGTCATGACGATGACCAGGGCCACCAACAGCCACACCACCCCGAAGACCCCCAGCGACGCCACCTTCGTGCTCTCCACGTACTCCAGGATCTGCCGGGCGAACTCCTGGGAGCCCCCAGCCAGTTCCGGTAGCAGATGGGACGCCAGCAAGCGCTGCATGCCAAAACCTTTGAACAGGGCGAAGAGCAGCGCCAGCAGCGGAATCAAAGCCAGGATGGTGGAATAGGCCAAGGCCGAGGTGCGAATCAGGACGTTCTTGCGCACGATGCCCCGAAAGGCCAGCGCCCCGATCTGCAGGGCGGCATACACAAAAGAAATAGTTTTGTTTTTAGGGCTTACCCCCCAAATAGAATCAGTAAAATAATTTCTTATAGAATTTAATGAAATCTTCATTTATTAATACAATGATATTTCTTAGGTAATTTGTATAATTATATTTTTATTGAACGTTGAATGGTTGCAACTAATGTCTCCATTGCATTAATAAGAGTATGTGGAAATCTCTCCTGAAAACCACCCTGACCATATCTAGTGCAATATCTTATAACTGATTCTATATCACTTAAGTCAATTTTTAATACATTATCACTTGTCAAATTTTGCTGGAGTTTTGATAATAGATTTTGAAAACCACCGCTTCCCTTAACTTCCTTCCTTAAACGATCGGCTTCGTCTTTTGGTAATTTTATTACTATTGTAAGCATTTTATTTTTGGCCTCCGTATAATAAGGAATTTTTTCCATAATATATTTTATATAATAATCATCTATATCATATCCAATAAATTTCATGTCAGTTAAGAATTTATTAGACAAATCTCGGCATGCTATTGCAGTATTTCCAATACCTAAAAAAGGATCTAAAACTGTTTTCACTCTATTTAATCCGTGCAATTTAATACACATCGAAGGAATTTCAACAGGAAATGAAGCAGGATGAGGCCGTTGTCTATTTCTATCCCATATTGTTTTATAAGGGACAAACCATGTATTCCCCCTACAGCGTAGAACCTTACCTTTTTCGGACCATCTGTTTACATTTGATTTATCTTGATATTGTATACCAATTGACAATCTATCTATTTCAGTATCTCCATTTTTTGTAAAATGAAAAATATATTCTTGGCAATCGTTTAAAAAACGTTTACTATTTATTGGTTTAAAATGACCTACAGAAATATCTGACAATAGACCGAAATAATTTCCAACTTGTCTTTTTTCTATTGCTATAGATTTTATCCAATGAATAACATTTTGTAAAAAATAATGTTTCCTCATCATTCCTGCAACTTCAAAAGGTCCCCATGGATCTGACGGTTTACCACCTATATTTAAAAATAATGATCCGTTATTACTAAGTATTCTTTTTATTTCTATTGCCCATGTTTCAAGCCAACTTATATAATCTTTTCTTAAAATATTATCATCATATTTTCGATAATTAGTTCCTAAATTATATGGAGGCGATGTTACTACTACATCAACACTTTCACTTTGCAATTGGCGCATTCCTTTTAAACAGTCTTCATGAAAAATCTCCATAAAGAAACTATTTTCCTTAAAAAGGAATAATTTATTATTTTTTTTCAATGGCTGGCAATGCATTTATTAAATATTATTTAATATTTATTGATTCAATAAAAACAAAATAAATAACCACATAAACCTACATTACGGAGAAAATTCTCGCAAGATTATAATTTCCTCACGCCGCCGCCTCCAACAGGCGAGCCAGCTGCCGTTTGATCTCTTTCAAGGGCGGCAGCACCGGAATGAAGGCCACATGACAGGCCTGTAAGTGCTGCAGCCGGATAGCCATGCGGGCCTGCAGCTCCTCCCGGTCGGCGGCGCTCAAGCCGTCGGCCAGACCCTTGTCCCCCCCCTCCAGGGCCTCGATCTGGGTCGCAATCAGACCAAAGTCGAAGCTGGTGTTGAACTTGTGCACGTCCTCGTTGTAGAGCTGGCAGCGGCGGGTCAGGGAGGTCTGAGACTCCCGCAATTTCTCTGCGGCCTGGGCCAACCGGTCATAGAGGGCAAAGACGAGATTCTTGAAGCGCCCCTTGGCCGTCCAGCCCGAACGGGGGAAACGCCGCAGGACCGCCTCCCGGGCCGCCGCCGACACCTGCCGGCAGTCCTCCTGGAACGGCGGCTCCGGCACCTTCCACAGCCGAACCACCGCGGCAATCAGGGTCGGGGACTTCAGGACCTGATAGAAGGCGGCGAAGAGCTCCATGACCTCTTGAAATTCCCGGCCGAACCGGGCCTCCTTTTCCTGCAGGAGTTCCAGGTCCTCCTCCAGGTAGGTGCGTTCGGCAAAATAGTTGTCGATGATCTCTTTTTTGAGGTGGAATTTCAGGGCGTCGAGGGCGTGATCAATGTTGCTCATGTTTCCTCCCTCCCGGGAAGGGGGTTGCCGGTCCTGACCGGGAAGATCGATGCCCTCCCTCTGGCGTTCCCCCCGTGGGGCAATCCGCCCATCGGCAGGGAGCCACCCGGTCGTCTAGACCCGGCAAAGTGATGAAAAACGGTCTCGGGGTCATCCTGAACGACGTGAAGGATCTAAACTCATTATCGATCTGGTCCCCTTGGTCAGGACTTTTTACCGCCAGGCTCAGTGGTTTCCGGAGGAGGTGCGGCCTGGCGCAATTCCGCCTGGAACTCCTCCAGCGACATCTCCCGCTCCCGGCCTTCCGCGGTTTCCACCGTAATGGTGCGGTTGATGACGTTGAGCCGGATAACCTTGACCTCCCCCTCCACCAAGGTGACGCGTTTGCCCAGTTTGGGAAGATCCTTTTTCAGATCCTGATAGACTTCGTACTCATAGGTCAGACAACACATGAGCCGGCCGCAGCATCCGGAGATCTTGCTGGGGTTCAGACTCAGGTTCTGCTCCTTGGCCATCTTTACGGACACCGGGGCAAAGTCCTGCAGAAAACTGGCGCAGCACAGGGGACGGCCGCAACAGCCCAGGCCGCCGATCATCCGGGCCTGGTGGCGGACGCCGATCTGCCTGAGTTCGATGCGGGTCCGGAAGTGCTGCACCAGGTCCCGCACCAACTCCCGAAAGTCGATGCGCTTGGCGGCGGTGAAATAGAAGACCAGCTTGCTGCCGTCGAACAGCCCTTCTACACTCACCAGACGCATGGGCAATTGATGGACCTCGATACGCTGGAGGCAGAAGTGGAATGCCTCTTTTTCCAATTCGGTGATCTGCTCGGCTTGCTGGATGTCCTCAGCGGTGGCCAGACGATAGATGGGCTTGAGATCCTGGGTAAGAAGCTTGGGGCTGCGGGGCTGGGGAAAACTTGCCACCGCGCCCAGACCCAGGCCCTGCTCGGTCTTGACGATGACCCGATCCCCCGGAGACAGGACGAAATGGCCCGATTCGAAGTTGTAGAGCTTGCCTTGGGGACGGAAACGGATTTTTACAATCTTACTCATAATCTCAGAGTGGCTTCCGGGGCCGCGCCAGACTGCCACTGGAAGCCGAAGGCATCCAGAGACAACTCCACGTTGAGGTTGGCCCGTAAGTGCTGTTCCAGGGTAGCCAACAGGTCCAGGCGCGCCAGAAGGACGGGAGCGCTCACTGCCGTCGCAGCCCGGTGCAGGTCGGCCAGCCGGTCTTGGTTGACTAAATCCGCTTCAGGGACGCGACATGTCAGGGCCAACAGATCCCGATACCACAGCCGGGCCAGCAGGATAAACTCGTCCAGTCCGGTCTTCTCTTTGCTCCGGGCTGCGGCCCAATTCAGAATCGCCGCCAGCGACTCGGGGGTCAGTCTTTCCAAACTCTCAATCACCTCATCCCGGCGGGCCGCCACCTCCTCCCACTCCAGGTTCAGGGCCCGCCCCAGGGAACCGTAGCTGACCGCGGCCAGGAGCGCGGCCGACTCCGGCGGCAGACGGCGGCGCCGAACCAGTTCCCGTTGGATCAGCTCCGGCGGCAGGGGCGAAAAGGTCAGCCGGCGGCAGCGCGACACGATGGTGGGCAGCAGGTCCGCCTCCCCCACCGCCGTCAACACGAGCACGTTCCCCTCCGGCGGCTCCTCCAGGGTCTTGAGGAGGGCATTGGCCGCGGCCTCATTCAGGGTCTCCGCCGACCGCAGCACCACCACCCGCCAGGCGCCCGCGTGGGGGTGATAATCCAGCTGACGCCTCAGGGCCCGGATCTGATCGATCTTGATCTGGGGATTGAGGCCCTCCACGGGCGGGGCGAGGATCACCACATCGGGGTGGTTGCCCCCGGCGAACCGACGGCAGGAAGCGCAGCTACCACAGGCGTCCTGGTCCGGTTGCCGATCTTCACAGTTGAGAGCCTGGGCCAGGGCCAGGGCGGCGCTGGCCTTCCCCACCCCCCGGGGTCCCAAAAACAGCAGGGCATGGGGCAGCTTCTCGGAACCCAAGGCGGTCCGCAGAAACCCCAGAGGCCGCTCCTGCCCCGCCAGGGAGCGGAAAAACGGTACGTCAACTTGCTCCAGCCGCCCTACCGTGGTCTTCATTCCCCATCCGACCCTTCTGAGCTATCAGCTATCGGCTGTCAGCTGTCGGTTATATTGCCCGGTTCTGCACCTGGTGCCCCGGTGGCACAGGCATCTTGCCTGTGCACCATCACCCGGGCTGACGCCCGGGGCAACTCTCCCTTTCGCCCTTCGTCTTTCGCCTTGTACCTCATATCCTGCCCGGTTCCCGCTGGGCCATCCCCACCGGCTTTTGCTTGTTTCTTTTTGCTAACAGCTAATAGCCAACAACTAACAGCTATTATCTCATTCCCACTCAATGGTGCTGGGCGGCTTGGAGGAGATATCATACACCACCCGGTTGACCCCCCGCACTTCGTTGATCAAACGGTTGGCCAGCCGGGCCAGGAAATCGGCGGGCAGCCGGGTCCAATCCGCGGTCATGGCGTCGGTGGAGTCCACCACCCGCAGGGCGATGACGTGCTCATAGGTGCGCTCGTCCCCCATCACCCCCACCGTCCGGATGGGCAACAACACCGCAAAGGCCTGCCACACCTGGCGGTAGAGGCCCGAGGCCTTCATTTCCGTCAGCACGATATGGTCCGCCTCCCGCAAAATGACCAACCGCTCCGCGGTGACCTCCCCCAGGATGCGGATGGCCAGGCCAGGCCCCGGAAAGGGATGTCGCCAGATCATCTCTTCCGGGAGCCCCAGTTCCTGCCCCACCTCCCGGACCTCATCCTTGAACAGCTCCCGTAGCGGCTCGATGAGCTTCAGGGGCATGACTTCGGGCAAGCCGCCGACGTTGTGGTGGGTCTTGATGGTGGCCGACGGCCCCTTGAAGGATACCGACTCGATCACGTCGGGGTAGAGGGTGCCCTGGGCCAGGTATTTCACCGCCCCGATCTTTCCCGCCTCCTGGGCAAAGACCCGGATGAACTCCCGGCCGATGCGCCGACGCTTCTCCTCGGGGTCCTCGATCCCGGCCAACAGCTCCAAAAAACTGGCACTGGCATCCACGTAGACCAGATTCAAGTGGTAGTTGTCTTTAAATAACTGCACGACCTTCTCGGCCTCACCCAGGCGCAGCAGGCCGTTGTTGACGAAGATGCAGGTCAGCCGGTCGCCCACGGCCCGGTGCAGCAGCACCGCGGTCACCGAGGAATCCACCCCGCCCGACAGGGCGCAGATGACCCGGTCATCCCCCACCCTCTCCCGCAACTGCTGCACCGTGGCCTCCACGAAGGAGTGCATGGTCCACAGCGGCTGCAGCCGGCAGATGCGAAACAGAAAGTTGGCCAAAATCCGGCGGCCGTGGGGGGTGTGCTCCACCTCCGGGTGGAACTGCACCCCGTAGAGGCGGCGCCCGGCGTCCCGGATGGCCCCCACCGGACACGTCTCCGAGGCGCCGATGACCTCGAAGCCCGGGGCCACCTCCTCCACCCGGTCGCCATGGCTCATCCAGACCAACTCCCGGCCCTCCAGCCCGGCAAACAAATCCCCGCGATCGCTGATGCTGAGTACCGCGCGGCCGTACTCCCGCTGATCTGAGGAGGACACCCGCCCCCCCAGGACATGGTTGAAAAGCTGCAAGCCGTAGCAGATGCCCAACACCGGCACCCCCAGCCCGAAGATCTCGGCCCCGATCAGGGGGGCGTCGGCCTCGTAGACGCTGCGGGGGCCGCCCGAGAGGATGATCCCTTGGGGACCGAACTTCTCGATCTCCGCCAGCGGCATGAGGTAGGGGTGAATCTCGCAGTAGACCTTCAGTTCCCGCACCCGCCGGGCAATAAGCTGGGTGTATTGGGAGCCGAAATCCAGGATCAGGACTTTTTGTTGGTGCGGATCGATCACGGTGGGCCCCGACGGCTGTCCCCCCGGGGGTCGGCAGGATCGTTCCTCCCCTCCCGCCACTTTCCCAGGGTTTGCAAACAATGGTTGCCTTTCCGGCCGGGACGTCTCCCCGGTGCCGGACAAGATTATTCCAGACTGTGGATATTTACTTAAAGTATAGCGGAGAGTGGTAATAAATACAATGCAGGAGGGACTGGGCCGGCGATTTAGAGGCCCAGCGGGGCAAGAAAGCGGTCTTCCAGGGCCTCCCGGGTGTCATCCCGGCCGGCGGCCATCAGATCGGCGAACTCCCGGGCCAGGCCCCTCAGGCGGCCCAGGAGCTGCACCCGCAGCCTCTCCAGCCCGGCCCAGTCCCGATGCTCCAAAACCGCCTGGACGCCGGCCTCCAGCTCCGGCACCAACAGGGCATAGAGCCCCGGGCGCCAAGCCAGCATGAAGGCCAAGGAGGCGGAGTCGCGGCGCGTAATGAGAAATTGCAGCCGGCCCCAGTCGTTGCAGTCGGCCAGGGCGTCCTTCAGGGCCCGCACCCACAGCTCGAGGCGGGTCTGGGGAAACCGCTGCAGGGCCGCGCCAAAGGCCTCCCCCAAGGCCGTCTCCCGGGCCTCGCCGATCTCATGGGCGATGACGGCCTCCATTTCCGCCGCCACCAGCACCAGGTAGCGTTCCCCCTGGGAGGCCGGGTCGGCCATCAGGCGGCCCCACTCCAGGCCCCGGGCCTTCAGGGCGTACCGCAGGAAGGCGTTGTGCTGTTGGGTGGGGTCGGCCAGCCAGTCCCACAGGGTATAGGCCAGGGTCTCCAGCCGGGCGTAGATACGCTCCCCCTGGCGTAGGGCCGGTGCCGCGTCCAGGTCCCGCACCGCCTCGGCTCCCAGCACCAGGATGGTGAGGTCCCCGTCACGCCGGACCTCCTGCACCTCGGCCACAAAGAAGGTGGGGGCCAGCCCCCGGGTATAGCCGGCCCCGTAGGCCAGCTCGTTGCCGCCCAAAGCCGCGTTGATGGCCTCCACCGCAAAGGGGTCGAACCGGTCGCCGTTCACTCCCAGCTCCTGCACCGTGGCCTCGGCCAGCTCGCCCCAGCGCTCCTCCTGGCCCGCGATCCACTCCAGCACCACGGGCGGCTCAGGCTCCTGCCAGGGAGGCAGGCCGTGTTCCCATTTATAGAGTTGCCGCAGGCGCAACAGCATGCCGCAGAGTGAATATAGTCCCACCTGGCTGGCACTGGCGATCTGGCAGTTGTGCCGCACCTGGTCCAGGAAGGCAAGGTGATTCCCGTCGCGATATTTCATTTCCACCCGAATTTCTTTACACTATGAGGACGCCGGGGACAGCCCCCGGCCCCAATGATAACCAATAAAATCACGATCAGGATAATGTCCCGTGTCTCTCTTGCTGACCGCTGAAAGCTGAACGCTGACCGCTATCATACAATATAGTACCTCCGGCCCCCCTGTGCACGGGCTTTCCCGGTTCCGGGCGCCTTCGGGGCGCATCCTTTAGCCCCCCGCGCCCCCGGGACCCATGGCAGGATTTTCATTCCACCCACGAAAGGACAGACAGCATGGAGAAGATCGGTTTCATCGGTTTAGGGATCATGGGCGCGGCCATGGCCGCCAATATCCGCCGGGCCGGCTATCCCCTGGTGGTCTATAACCGTACCCCGGACAAGGCCGGGCCGCTGGTAGCCCTGGGCGCTGACGCGGCCTCCTCGCCCCGGAGCCTGGCCCGGGAGGCGGACATCGTCATCCTCATGCTCACCGGGCCCGAGGCCATCGACGAGGTCCTCTGGGGCCTGGAGGGTGCCAGCCCCTCCCTGGACGCCAGCAAGATCCTGGTCAACATGAGTTCGGTATCGCCCCGTTATACCCGGGTCCTGGCCCAGAAGCTGGCCCCCCTGGGGGTGGGCTTCATCGACGCCCCGGTCTCCGGCACCAAGAAGCCGGCCGAGGACGCCACCCTCATCATCCTGGCCGGGGGCGTCCGCGAGCAGGTGGACCGGCTCGCCCCGCTCTTTGCCGCCATGAGTCAAAAGGTCGTCTACTGCGGCCCTGCTGGCCAGGGCTCCATGATGAAGATGGCCGTCAACCTGCTCTTGGCGGTAATGATGGAGGGGTTGGCCGAAATGGTCACCCTGGGCTTGGCCGGGGGCCTGGAGCTGGACGCCATGCTGGAGGTGGTGGCCACCGGGGCCATGCATAGCGCCATGTACCAGATCAAGGGGGAGATGCTGCGGGCCGGCGACTATCCCCCCAATTTCCCCCTTAAGCACATGACCAAGGACCTGAAGTTCATCGTCGACACCGCCTTCGAGACCGGGGCCGCCACCCCCGCGGCCCACACCCTGCTCCAGGTCTACCGCCAGGGGGTGGGACAGGGGTGGGGCGATCTGGATTTTTCCTCGGTCCGCCAGGTCCTAGCCCAGATGACGGGCACCTCATGGCCCCGATAAAGGGATGGGTGAGGATGTCGTGAGGGAGGGGGCAGAGGTCTGCGAGCCGTAGGTCCCTCCCTCACCACGCCTGTTTCACTCGTATCTTTTAAACGGATTACGCACCCGGCTGGCGGCCAGCAGGATGAGGAGGAGCATACCGGCCGCAAACCCCCCCACGTGCGCCCAAAAGGCCACCCCCCCGGAGCCGGCTCGGTGGCCCAGCACCGAAAAGGCGCCGCTGAAGAACTGCAACACGAACCAGACTACCAGAAACACCGGGGCCGGCACCTCCACCACTGGAAAGATGAAGAAAAACGGTAGCAGCACCAGGATCTGGGAGCGGGGGAAAAGGAGCAGGTAGGCCCCCATAACCCCGGCGATGGCCCCACTGGCCCCCACCACCGGAATCCAGGACTCCGGAGCAATAACCAAGTGCAACAGGCTCCCCGCCACCCCGGCGGCCAGATACAAGATCAAAAACCGCACGTGCCCCAGGGCATCCTCCACGTTATCCCCGAAGATCCATAGCGACCACATATTCACGATCAGGTGCAGCCACCCCCCGTGCAGGAACATGGTGGTGAACAGGGGCAGATAGAGGGCCAGGTAGTTGTCGGGATAGGTCTGCCACAGGGCCAGGAAGCGGCCCGGGGTGAACCCGAAGACGTTGATGATCTGTTGGATGTGCCTTCCGGCCGCCACTTCCAGGAGAAAGATCACCGCACTCAGGCCGATGATGGCGTAATTGACCACCGGACGATGGCTGGAAGGAATATTATCGCGCAGAGGGAACATACAGGCGGTCCTTTAGCCTTGCTTTTTCAGCATTTCTGTAAAATTCCCTGGCGCTTGGACCGGGGCCTTCCCAGCCACATCGCGATCGTGTGACCGAGCCGCCGCTGGATGTGCCCTTTCTCCTCTTTGCCAAGCTCAAGTTTGGCCACCTCCCCTGCCCCTCCCGGCTTGCAGCTCACGGCTTAAATATAAGGATCTCCCCGTAACCGCGCCAGTATCCCCCTCAAGGCCCGGTCCGGTTGCTCAGAAGACGCTTGCCGTCCGCGGCCAGGACCGTCTGCCCCCCCCGCAGGTAGTCCTCCAGCGGCTTCACGTCGTCCGCCAGCACATAGACCCGTTGCGGCCCTTCCCACAGCTCACGCAGCCTACCGGGGGAAATAAGGTAGTTCTCTTCCGGCCGCAGGGCAAACCCGAACGCCGGGGCGCCCTCCCGCTGCACGATGAGCACTCGGTGGCCGCTATAAAACCCCAGGCTGGAGCCGTATTCGAACTCCTCCAAGCTCTCCATGATCACCGGCTCCCCGGCGGCGGCATGCTTGGCCAGGTACTCCGCAAACAGCCGGTCGCTGAGGGAGGCGTTGAGGAGCATCAGGCACTGGAAGGTGAACCACAATAGCGCCCCGGTGGTGACCGTCAGGCCGGCCAGACACAGCCGGGGCGACCCCCGCCACCCCAGCACCGCGGTGGCCAGACCCAGGCCCGGCAGAATAAACTGAGCCTGCTGTACGATGGGCTCCAGAGTGCTGAAGATCGTCAAAAATTCCCGCCGGTTGTCAGCCGCCAGGCGCTCCAGGAGCGCTGGCGCCCCCAGCAGCGCCCCCAGCAGGATCGCCAGCAGCACCAGGCTCACCCGCATGGCCCGGTCCCGCTCCCGGGACAGGTAGAGGTCGAAGCGCCACCCCAGGATCAGGGCCATCGCCGGAAAGGCCGGAAGACTATAGTATTCCAGCCGTAGCGACGACAGGGAAAAAAACCCCAATACCACCCCGGCCCATAGGAGCACCAGGACCTTACCCCGTTCCCCGGCGGCCACCCAGGAACGGCCCCGGGGCCAAAAGGCCGCCAGCGCCGCGGGCAGAAAGGCCGCCCAGGGCATCAGCCAGATGACCACAAACAACCAAAAACCTACTATGGGGAAGGAGACGATGTCCGGCGGATAACGCTTCCCCATGAACCGCAGGATCTGTTCATTGAGGATGTGGAATTCGAAGAAGCCGGGGTGCCGCAGGGTCATCACCACGAACCAGGGGAGGGCCAGGGCGGCGCCCACCGCCAGCCCCCCGGGGTGTAGGAAGAACCGCAGCAGCCCCCAATCCCGCCGCACCAGCATATAGAGCCCGCCCACCGCCAGGGTCAGGGCCGGCCCCACCAGCCCCTTGCTCAGCAGGCCCGCGGCCAGACAGGTGAAAAACCCCAGGACATAGCGGAACCGGGGCGCCGCCTGCCACCGTAACAAAAAGTAGAGCCCCCAGGTCAGGGTCAGGGTGATCAGGTGGTCGGTGAACAACTGGCAGTGCAGGGTGAAAAAACCGATGCTGGTGATGAGCATGAGGCCGGCGAGCCACCCGACCCGCAGAGAAAACAGGGTGCGCCCGATCAGGAAGGTCCCCAGCGCCTCGCCCAGAGCCACGGCCAGCGTGGTCAGCCGGGCGCTGAACTCCGACACCCCGAAGATCTGATAGCCCGCCATCGTCAGCCAGTACCACAACGGCGGTTTGTCCAGATACCGGGCGCCGTTCAGGTAGGGCGTCAGCCAGTCCCCCCGGGCCAGCATCTCAGCCGGAATCAGGGCGTACATGGCCTCCCCCCGGATCAAGGGCAGCCGCCCCAGGATGGGCAGGAAGAACGCCAGCCCCAGCGCCGTCAGGCTCAAGCCCGCGGCCACGCTGGTCAGCCGGGAGTCCTTCAAAAGGGATACCCCAGCCCCATGAAGATGGCGCTCCCTTCCCGGCTCACCCCCACCTCCACGTGGCCCACCACCTGGGGTCGCACCACCGCCCGCAGGGCGATCCCGCCGGCAGTATGGAGCTTGGCCAGATTGAAGCTCCCCGGCGTGGCAAAGACCTTCCCCACGTCCATGAAGGGCGCCACTTCCCAGTGACTGGTGACGTTATACATGTTCAGCCGGAAGACCTCGAAGCGCTGCTCCAGGCTGAAGCACACCATATTGCGGTCCACGAACCGGCCGTCCCCGAATCCCCGGTGGCTGGCGAACCCCCCCAGCATGGGCCACTCGAAAAACGGCGTGCCCTCCTGCCGGGTGAGCAGTTCCCCTGCCACCCGCACCGCAGTCACAAAGCGATGGTCCGCGTCCCAAGGCTGAAAGCCCCTGATCTCCACCCCCACCCGGTCAAAGGAGGCGTCGCTCCCCAGAGTCTTCAAAGCGGTCTCGCCGTAGACCTGGGCCGCCAAGCCGCAAGTGGCGGTCTCCTTGAAGTCCCGGGTGTCGTATCCCAGAGTAAGGCGGTGGGCGAAGGTGGTGGTGCGCCGGTCTTCCATCGCCGCGGGAAACAGGTCGATGGTGGCCGGCAGGTTGGGCAGGTGTTTATTGCTCAGGTGCGTGCTGTGCAGGTCCTCCGACCACGACACTTCCAGGTGGTCGGTGAGACGGTGGCTCAGGCTGACCTGGCCCCCGGTGCGGCGGTAGGTATAACTGGTCTCGTCGTCCTCGTTGCTGGTGTTGCCGAACCCGTAGAATCGGGGCGAAATGTCGGCGTCATAATAGACGCGGCACGCATATCCCCAGTCCCGGGCCTGCCGGGTGTCCCGGACATAGGCCAGTTCATGGAAGGCATTATCGCCGGTGGACTGATGGGAGGTAAGCCGGTAGTGGTGGCCTTCCGCCGGGTAGGCCAGCAGGCGGAAGGCGAAGTTCGCCTTGTCCAGATCGTTATAGACGACGGACGGGGCCAGGATCAGCCCCACGGCCTGATCGTCCCGGGGAAAGAGCAGAACCGGCAACAGGCCGTAGTCGGTGCCGCTGTTGGGATCGGTGGCGATCACCGGCAGCGGGAACAGGGTCCCCTCCACCTGCCCCTCCTGGCGCTGCACCGGCAGCGGTTCCGGCACCACCGCCGCGGGCAGGTTTACGGTGCAGCCGGACGCCACTCCCCACAGCAACATACACCACAGCGCGATCCACCCGGCCCGGCGCCTGACCATCCTCCCTCCCGCGCCTCAGGACAGGTTCCAGCGCAGCATCTCCCACAGGTCGCCCAGGTTGCGGCCCAGGGTGCGGACCACCGTGGGCTCGAACCCCGAGTGCATCATGCACTGCTGGCAGCGGGGATCCCGGCCGGTGCCGTAGTTCTCCCACTGAGTTCGCGCCATGAACTCCGCAAAACTGGGATAATGGGTGTCCGCCAGTTGGTAGCAGGGCGACCGCCAACCCCGGGGATTGAAGGTGGGATTGGCCCAGGGGGTGCACTCGTAGTGCCGCTCCCCCCGGAGGAACTGCAGATACAGCGGTGAGCTGTAAAACTTGAAGCACTGGCCGTTGGCCGTCAACTGCGTGAACTTCTCCCGGATCTCGGCCTTGCTCAAAAACATCTCCGGGTTCACCGCGTCGAAGCTGTAGGCCGGGGCCACCAGCAAGCCGTTGATGTCAAGCTGCGTCAGGTAGGATAATAGAATCTCGATCTCGCTGATATCCGTCTCTTTATAGATGGTGGTGTTGGTGCAGACCTGGAACCCCCGCCGCTTGGCCGCCTTGATGGCCTGGATGGCGGTGGCGAACACCCCCGGCCGCCCGATGATCAGATCGTGGGTGGGGGCCAGGCCGTCCAGGTGCACGCTCAGGGTCAGATGGCTGGAGACCGGCAGGCGGTCCAGGGACCGTTCCAGCAGAATCCCGTTGGTGCAGAAATAGATGTGCTTGCCCCGTCCGATGAGCTCCTGCACCAGCTCGAACACCGGCGGGTAGAGCAGCGGCTCCCCCCCGGTCACCGTCACCACCGGGGCACCACACTCGTCCACCGCCCGCAGGCACTCCTCCAGGGGCAGCATCACATTCAGGGTGTCGCGGTACTCCTGGATGCGGCCGCAGCCCCGGCAGGCCAGGTTGCACAGGTGGGTGGGTTCCAGCATCAGCACCAGGGGGAACTTCTCCCGCCCCGCCAGCTTCTGCCGCAATAAATATGAAGTCAAAGATACGTTGAGGCTCCAGGGAAAGCGCACGTCACCTCTCCTTTACGTAACCATGGGTCCTGAACCACTCCACCGCCTCGGCCAGGGCCTCCCGCACCGGGGTTTGGGGCAGGCTCAACTCCCGCACGGCTTTGGAACTGTCGAAGAACATCTTCTTCCGGGCCATGCGCACCGCGGTGAGGGGGATGCGGGGCGGCCGGCCGCTGATCCAGGTGGCCCACGCCTCGGAGAGCGCTGCCAGACCCAGGATCGGATAGTAGGGCAGCCGCACCCGGGGCGCGGGTCGGCCGCTCAGCTCGGCCAAAAGCTCCAAAATCTCCGACAGGGTCAGGTTCTGATGCCCCAGGATGTATTTCTCGCCCGGCCGCCCCTGGGCCTCGGCCAGCAGGTGCCCCCGGGCCACGTCCCGCACGTGCACCAGGTTGAGGCCGGTGTCCAAATAGGCCGGCATCCGGCCGCACAGAAAGTCCACGATCATCTGGCCCGTGGGCGTGGGCCGCAGGTCCCAGCCCCCCACCGGCGTGCTGGGGTTGACCACCACCACCGGGAGGCCGCCTCCGGCAAACTCCAGCGCCACCTGCTCCGCCAAGAACTTGGAGCGCTTGTAGTGGCCCACCATCTCGGCGAGCCCCACCGGCGTCGTTTCCGTCCCCGGGGTGCCGTCTCCGGGATTCCCCAGGGCCCCCACGGTGCTGGTATAGACCACCCGCTCCACCCCGGCCGCGGCCGCGGCCGCCAGCACCTGGCGGGTGCCCTCCACGTTAACCGCATACATGGCGGCGGGATCGGGCACCCACAGGCGGTAGTCGGCCGCCACGTGAAACAGCCGGGAGCACCCGGACAGGGCCGCCTGCAGCGACTCCGGCCGGGTCAGGTCCCCCAGGGCCACCTCCACCGGCAGCCCGGCCAGGGCGGGATGATCTCCCCGCCGGGCCAACACCCGCACCTCGCGGCCCGCGGCTAACAATTCCACCACCACCGCCCGGCCCACGAAACCGGTGCCGCCGGTGACCAGGGTCCGGCTCACGCCTCCTTCGCCCCCCGCCGCCGCAGATACATCCCCAGGGCCATCAGCGGGAAGCAGTCCCGGTAGAGATGGTAGCGGATCATGAAATACCCCGGGAACCCGGTGCCGGTGAAAAACTCCTCATCCCAACGCCCGTCCGGCCGCTGGGTCCGCACCAGGAAGTCCACCCCCCGGGCCACCTCCGGGCAGTCCGTCTCCCCCGCCGTCATCAGCCCCATCAGGGCCCAGGCCGTCTGCGAGGCGGTGCTGTCCCCCTGGCCCCGCCGCTTCGGCTGGTGGTAGTAGGAGCAGGTCTCCCCCCAGCCGCCGTCGGGATTCTGGTGCGCCTTGAGCCACCCCACGGCCTGGCGCACATAGGATTGGCGCATGTCTTCGCCCAGGCGCTCCAGGCCCATGAGCACGCTCCAGGTGCCGTAGATGTAGTTGACCCCCCAGCGCCCCCACCAGGAGCCGTCAGGCTGCTGCGCCGCCTGCAAATACTCCAGGGCCCGCTGCGCCGCCGGATGCTCCCGGTTGTAGCCGAACGCCCCCAGCATCTCCAGCACCCGGGCGGTGACGTCCTCGGTGGGCGGGTCGATGAGGGCCTTCAGGTCGGCGAAGGGAATGTGGTTCAGCCATTCCTTGGTGTTATCCACGTCAAAGGCGGCGAACCCGCCGTTCTTGGACTGCATCCCCACGCACCAGTCCAGCCCCCGCCGCAGGGCGGTGCGGTGCGCCTCGGGCCGCTCCAGCCCCTCCTTCAAGGCCATGAGCACCACGGCGCTGTCGTCCACGTCGGGGTAGTGGTTGTTGACGAATTCGAAGGCCCACCCCCCGGCGGGCAGATACGGGTTCTTCAGGGACCAGTCCCCGGGCTGGAAGATCTGTTGCGCCAACAGCCAGTGGCAGGCCCGGGTCAGGGCCGGATGACCCGGCTCCAGCCCCGCCGCCACCAACGCCCGCACCGCCAGGGCGGTGTCCCACACCGGCGAAATACAGGACTGCAGCCACAGCCGGTCCCCCTCCGCCAGGGTGAAGGCCTCCAGCGCCGCCAGCCCCCGCCGGATCACCGGGTGGTCGTTGGGATAGCCCAGACAGTGCAGCGCCAGCAGGGAATTGAGCATGGCCGGCTGGATCCCGCCCCAGTCCCCCGACTCCTCCTGGTGCGCCAAAATCCAGGCTTCCGCCTTCTTCAAGGCCCGCTTGCGCACCGGGGGATAGGCAAGCCGGTGATACTGTTTCAGGATTACGTCCGCCAGCACGAAGAAGTTGTCCAGGCTGAGGCCGTTGAGTTGAAACCTCACCCGGTGGTCGTCAGACGGGTGTTCGTCAGGTCCGAACAGCTCCGCCACCCCCAACTCCGGCGGCACCGCAAACACCGGCCGACGCACCATGACCACCGACAACGGCACGATGGTGGCCCGGGACCAGCTGGACAGCTCGTAGATGCTCAGCCCCGACCACAGCGGCATCAGGTTGAACTCCACCGGCAGGGTGGGGATGCCGTCCCAACTCACCTGGCCGAACAGCGCCAGAAAGATGCGGGTGAACACCCGGCTCTTCAAAACGCCCCCGCGTCCCTGGATAAAGGTACGGGCCTTTTGCAGGGCCGGGTCCGACGGCGGCACCCCGGCCAGCTTCAGGGCTTGATAGGCCTCCACCGTGGTGCTCAGTTCCCCCCCGTCGCCGTACCATAGCGACCAGCCGCCGTTGTCCAGTTGCTTGCTCCGCAGATAGTTGACCATCCGGGCCACCCGGCCGGGCTCGGCCTCCCCCAGGATGGTCAGCAGCAGGATATACTCCGCGGTGATGGTGACGTTGGACTCCAATTCGGCCCTCCAGTACCCCTCGGGGTTCTGGAGTTCCAACATGGCCCGCCGGGCCCCCAGGGCCGCGGCCGCCACCGGGTCGCCCACGGCCTTGGCCGGAAATTGATAGACGGCGCCCTGCACTGTCCCCGAAGTGCGCATCTCCGCCCCCCTCCTTGCCTGCTTGAGATTCTTGACTTGCCTGGAATCAACGTACCTTACCATAATTTCACCATCTTTTAAATTATTTTAATCCCCCGCTTATTATCTAGCCCACGTCAACGGAGTGTTGCTTGCGGCCGGGCTGTCAAAATATATGCGGAATCAAGACAATATGATATGATCGGAAAGATGGGGAGATACCATGAATCGCTGGCGGCAGCTGGAGAAAATTCTAGCCGCCCATGGGGTGGGGGTGGCTTACCTCTTCGGTTCCCAGCAGGAGGCGGGTCTCCAGCTCTTGCGGGGCGAGCCCGCGGTCCCCAAACCAGGGAGCGATCTGGACCTGGGGATTGTCTGGCAACAATCCCCCCGGGACTACCAGGAGCTGAGCCGCTGGCGGGAGGCCCTGGCCCGGGATCTGGCCCCCCTCCTGGCCCCCTTTCGCCTGCATCTGATCACCCTGCCGGAGGAAAACGCCCACGTGCAGCACGCCGCCATCCACGGCACCCGCCTCTGGGCCGTCAGCGAGGCCTTCGATCGGGACTACCGGCGCCAGGCCTGGGCCCTCTACGCCGACTGGCACTCCTGGTGGCCCTGACTCCGTCCCTTTGAGGAGTGCTCACGGGCTTACGGCGCACCAACCCCTGCCCCCCCTGGCCCTTTCCCCATAAAAGGCTTGACACTGACTCCAAAGTCCGTATTCTATCCGAGATAGTCCCTCACGCCCCGGGCGTGATCACAGCCCGGTTTACGACGTCGGAATGCACATGCGCCTCCAAAAAATCGCCCTCATCTGCTCCCTGGTCCTGGTCCTTGGGGGCGGGAGCCTGATTTCCGGGGCCTTGGCCCAGCCCCCTGCTCCGGGGGGCAAGCTGACCCTCGACCAGGCCCTCGACATCGCCCTGAAGAACCATCCCAGCATCCGGCAATTCCAGGAAAACGTGGCCGCCGCCAAGGCCCAGGTGGGCGTCTCCCGGGCCAATTACTTTCCCCAAATCCGTTACAGTGACAACTACTTCTACGGCACCACGGCCGCCTCTTCCACCACCGGCTCCGTCACCAGCCTGCTCTCCGGCACCTCCCCATCGGCCGGCCTCTCCACTCCGGGCTCCTCCGGGGCCGGAGCCCTCAACACCAACCCCGGCCATTACTATATCCACCGCTTCTCTGCCAACCAGTTGATCTACGACTTCGGCAAGACCCCTGGCCAGGTGGGACAATCCCGGGCCACCTTCGAGGCCACCCGGCAGGACCTGGCCAACACCCGCCAGCAGGTGGTGCTGGACGCCAAGACCTCCTATTACGGCTATCTGGCCACCAAGGCGGCGGTCAGGGTGAGTGAGGAGAACGTCCGCCTGAACCAGGAACTGGTGCGCCAGGCCGAGGGCTTTTATAAAGTGGGCGTCCGGGCCCGTATCGACGTCACCAAGGCCGAAGCCAACCTGTTCAACGCCGAGTCCGAGCTGATCACCGCCAGGAACGGCTTCCAGGTGGCCCAGGTCTCTTTGATGACCGCCCTGGGGCTGAAGAGCTGGCCCTTTTCCGACGTGGCGGGGGACCTGGACTTTGAGCCCCTCCAACTCAGCCTGGAGGAGGCCAAACAACAGGCCTTCCACGCCCGGCCGGAACTCCTGAAGAACCAATACCAGCAACAGGCAGGGAAAGAAGGGGTGCGGGTGGCCCGGGCGGGGTATTTCCCCTCCCTCAACTCCCAGGCGATCTATGGTTGGCAGGGCAACCGGCGGCCCCTGGTGGATAGCTGGTACATGGGCGCCGGTGTCAATATGCCCCTCTTCGAAGGGCTGGCCACCAAGTATTCCGTGGACCAGGCCCGGGCCACTCTCAAATCCACCGAGGCCGACGGCGAGGTCCTGCAACAAAACGTCAACAAGGAGGTGGAACAGTTCTTCCTGGACGTGCAGGCCGCAGCCGACCGGATCCGCTCCACCCGCAAGGCCCAGGAGGCGGCCCGGGAAAACTGGCGGCTGGCGGACGGCCGCTACCGCGCCGGGGTGGGCAACATCATCGAAGTCACCGACGCCCAGGTGCAGTACTTCCAATCCGATCTCAGCCATATCCGGGCCCTCTACGACTACAAGACGGCCCAGGCCCGGCTGGAGAAGGCCGTCGGCAAGTCCTATTGAGTCAGCCGCCCACCGGCCTTCATCAAGTGTAATGGGCCACCCCCCGTGTGACCTTGCCGCCCTCATCGAACCACAGCACCTCCGCCGCCCGTCGGCCCTGCACGGAATGGTAGCAGATGACCAGGCTCTCCACCCCCGCCAGGACCTCGATGATTTTAAAGCTTAGGTCCGGGAACCGCTTTAGGGCCTGGCTCCAGTAGGCCCGAAGCGCAGCCTGCCCTTTCAGGGTGCCGGAGGGTTCTGGCATCACCGCCCCGATGAACGGCGAGGTCATTTCCGCGTCAGCGGCATAGTGACTCAGGATCCGGTCCAGGTCATGGGCGTTCCAGGCCGCCACCCACTCCTGGGCGAAGGTCAGGGCCTCGGCTTGAGTCAGCATTTTCTCCCCTCTTACCCCGGCTCCCGTCGGTCCAGCCCCCGTCTCCCCGCCCCGCCATACTGCTCACAACTCACTGACCACTGACCCCTGACTTCTCTTGCCCCTTTCACCTCTCTTCCCACACTCCCAACTCCGTCAGCCGGGCCTCCAGCTCCGCCACCGACGTAAACTGCCAGGCCTGCAGGCCGTGGTGCCGGGCCGCGGCCACAAAAGGCTCCTTGTCGTCGATGAACAGGCAGGCCCCCGCCGGGCCGCCTGTGGCCCGGATCAGGGTCTGGTAGATGCCGGGCTCCGGTTTGCGGCTCCCCACCTCATAGGACAGGATGAGGCGGCGGAACCGGTCCAGGTAGGGGCACATGTCTCTGATATAGTCGAAGTGCAGGGCATTGGTGTTGGACACCAGAAACAGCGGGTAGCGGGGCAGCAGCCGGGCCACCACCTCCGCCATGCCCTCCAGGGGCGCGAAGATGTCCCGCCAAAAGTGGGCAAAGAGGTCGAAGGGCAGCGTCAGGCTGAAATGCTCGCAAATGGCCCGATGGAAGTCCTCCGAGCTGATCTTGCCTGTGTCATAGGCCGGCTCCAGGGGGCCGGCAAAGACGTACTGGAAGACCTCTGCCGGCGTAGCCCTGGCATGATCCGCCAGCCGCTGGCAAAAGCGCAGATGATCGACCCGGATGAGGACATTCCCCAGATCGAAGGCAATAGTGGCCGGGGAGTGGGACTGGTCAGGATGAGTCATGGAGGGCACCGGCAAATTTTTCTTGCGCTAAGATATGAAATATAATAAAAGAAAAGTCATCCTTACATTTTTCCATGAGTTACGGCTTATTATATCAGGCCCAAACCACGCGGGGGGTATTTTTTAGCCTACTTCAGCCAGGAGCCCCGCCGCGGGCGATGCATACCCCAGGGGCTCTCCTGTGGGATGGCCGGGGAAAACTGCCGATAACGGCCGAGGTGTAATTGTTCCTTAACCATAGCTGTGAGGAGGCATCGTGGCGAAGAGCACCGGCTACACCTTTTTCTGGGCCCTGTTGCTGGGGCTCATCGGCGCCAGCCTGTTTTGGCTTTACAGCCCGTTTCTGCGGCAGGAAGTGGCCCGCCAGGTGGAGGACACCCTGCAGAAACAAGAGATGACTGCGGCCGTCGGCGACAAGGGCCCCGACTCCGCGAAGGCGGGGGCCGCCAAGGTTGCCGGCAGCCGTTTCCAGCTTCTGGCCGAAGGGGGCAAGACCTTTATGGTCGACCTCAAGGAGGGGCGGGTCTGGCGGTACTACCGGCACACCCGCGAGGAGGGCTGGGCCCGGGATGAAGAGGGCTTCGTGCCCCTGCCCATCCATTATGGCGGCAAAACCTACATCAGCGCCAGCGACATCATCGCGGCGGACAAAGACGCCAAAACCCCTTGAGTTCTCCCATGTCCCATCCGGAAACCACCGCTCCCCGTCGCCCGGGCTGGGGCTCAGACTTGATCTGGGCCGTGATCATTCTGGAGCTGGGCCTGATCCTGGGGCTGGCGCTCAATTGGCCCTTGGTACGCCTGGGCTTCCAGGGTGGCTTGGACGGGGCCGTCAAGAAATGGGAAGCCTCTCAGGCGGAGCGGCGCTTCGAGGGTATCAAGACCCTCAGCCTGCTCCAAGCCTACGAGTTCTTTCAAAAACGGGAGGCCCTCTTCATCGACGCCCGCCGGCCCGGGGAATTCCGGGAGCTCCATATCCCCGGCGCCCTCAACCTGCCGCCCGATGATGCGGACCAGGGTCTGCCGGCCGCCCTGGCAGGTTTGGATAAACAGCAACGGATCGTGGTCTATTGCGCCACCGCGGACTGCCACGCCGCCCTAAAAGTGGCGGAGATACTCCATGCCCGAGGTTTTGTCAACACCCACGCCTTCGTCGGCGGCTTTAAAGTCTGGGATGAAGCCGGCTATCCCGTGGACACCGCCCAATAAGAAGTGGGCCTATTACGGCGGGCGGTTCTTTCTGGGGCTCGCCTTCGTGGTGGCCGGGATCGTCAAGATCCAGGAGCCCTACCAGTTCGCCGGAGCGGTGCTGGCCTACCAGCTGCTGCCCCAGCCCCTGGCGGGCCTGGCCGCGGCCATCATCCCCTGGCTGGAGGTGGTGAGCGGCGGCTTCCTGTGCCTGGGCCTCAAACGCCGCAGCTGTCTGCTCGTCATTAGCCTGTTCATGGCGGTCTTTTTGGGCGTCATCGCGGTGACCCTGGCCCGGGGCCTGGAGATTGACTGCGGCTGCGGCCTGTTCAGCGACCGGCAGGTGGGGGTGGTGGCCCTGGTGGAGGACATACTCCTTCTCGGGTTGGCTATATGGTTATACCGGGTGGAACGGGAGCGGGCCGCCGCCGGCTGACCACGGCCCATTCAGGGAGCGGCGGCCTCCAGCCGCCGGGGTCAGGGCTTTCAGGGGCTGGCCAGCTCGCACACGCCCTTGATGGTGCAGGGACTGAGCAGCTTCTCCACTTCGGTATGACCGCACCGGGGGCACTGGACCCCCTCCCCCAATCCCAGGATCAATCTCTCAAAGACCTCGCCGCAATTGCAGCACCGATATTCATAGATGGGCATCGGCTCTCTCTCCCGACAATCTCTGCACCCCGCCTTACCGGCGGGAGTATGGTTGGTCCTAAATATACCACACCTTCGCGATCGAAGCAGCCGGGCCGCCCCCGGCCCCCAGAAAAATTACGCTCCGGACCGCACATTTGCCCCCAGGCACTTGCAATCTGCCGCGGATGTTGTAAACTATCTTGTCAAGCATCACCGACGGTTTGGGGATTCGCCCCCGACGTCCCGGGCCTGGTCCAGGCCAGGTATTCAAGTTAGGAAGCATTGGGGGATCGTCTAGCGGCAGGACAGCAGACTCTGGATCTGCTTACCGAGGTTCGAATCCTCGTCCCCCAGCCACAACCTGTACAACCGCATTCCCCGGTAGCTCAGCAGGTAGAGCGGGTGGCTGTTAACCACTTGGTCGGCGGTTCGAGTCCGTCCCGGGGAGCCAAATTTAAACCAGGCCCTCTTTCGCCCGAAAGCGGGCCTGGCCTCTTTCATAACATCAATTTTCCCGTCTCACACCTTCTTGGTCCGCTGCCGCAGCCGCCGCTCCTTCTTGGAGGCCCGGTGCGCCGGTCCCTTCTTCTTGGTGTTCAGGCCGTGGGGTTCGGCCTCGGCCTCCTCTTCTCCCCCCGCCCCGCTCAGGGCCAGGGCCAGCCGCAGCTCGAACTCCCCGGCGCTCAGGACCGTGCCCCCCTGCCGCTCAGCGTAGTCCCGGATTTCGTGGTCAGAACTCACCACCACGGCCCGTTCCCCCTCCTGCCGGGCCAGCCGCTTGATGACCTCGTCCGCCTTCTCCCCTCGCCGGGAATAGATGACCTTGATCCCCTGGACCCGGTCCCGGCCCTCCACGACATCACCGCCCTCCCAGCCGTCGAAGACCACCGTCACGGCATGTTGCCGCGCCCGCCGATAGGCCGCCAGACGCGTCAGCAGCGCCTCCCGCCCCTCCTGCAGGTCCCGGGCGTCCAGCCGCGCCAGCTCCGCCGACTGCCGGATGACGTTATATCCGTCGATGATGAGATGAATGGACATGAAGAGTAGGTGTATGGCGGTGGACCTCCCCCCCCCCGCCGGAAACGGTCTAAATGGATTTACTCGAACAGATCGGCGTGGCTCCCGGTCCGTTCAAAAATGATCATTTCCCGGTCGGCGTCCACCTTGTAAATCAGCAGCCAGTCGGGTTCGATATGGCATTCCCGACGACCGTGCCAGTTGCCCACGAGTTTATGGTCTTTGCAGCTCCGAGGAAGCGATTTCCCGGCTGCCAATATCCGCATGGCGGTCTTCAGTTTTTCCAGGTTCTTGCCGGACCCTCTGAGACGCTTGAGATCCCGTTCGAATTGTCGAGTATAGACCGGAGCGAGCATCAAATGCCCAGCTTCTTGAACATCTCGTCGGCATCTTCGGAATAGACCAGATTCCTTCCCGCCTCGGTATCCTCAAAGGTCTGGCGGGTGGCGCGGTTGGGGATTTTCACTTCGAAGGGCAGACCGCGGTGAAGCTTGACCTGCTGATAAAACAGGGTAATGGCCTGGGTGGCGTTGATCCCCAGATGCTTCAGGATGGCTTCGGCCTCTTCCTTGAGGTCAGGCTCGATCCGGGCGTGTACGGTGGCGGATTTGGGCATGGCGACATCCTCCCGGGCATGAGTGTAGATACCTCATATTGTAGCACAGATGTGCGACAGGGAACAAGGATTTATGGACTTCAACCCCATCGGCCCCTCCTGCAGGTCCCGGGCGTCCAGCCGGGCCAGCTCCGCCGACTGCCGGATGACGTTATATCCGTCGATGATGAGATGAATGGACATGATTTACATGGGTTGGGAGGGGGTGTGGGGGAGGACAGGGAGCACTGCTCCCTGGCCCTCCCCCACATACGTTATTACCCCTCTTCCCCCCTCACAGCGTCAGGATCAGCGGCAGGATCATGGGGCGGCGTTCCAGCAGCTTGAAGAAGTGTTTGCGCAGGGCCTTGCCGATCTGCACCTGGATCTCCAGCCAGTCCTGGGTGGGTTCCGACAGGCCCCGTTGCAGGATCTCCAGGATGATCTCCTTGGCCGTCTCCAGCATGCCGGTCTCGTCCTCCTCGAAAGCAAAGCCCCGGGAGACCAGGTCGGGCCCCGATACCAGCCGTTTCTCCTGGGGGTCCACCGCCACCACCGCGATCACCAGGCCGTCCTCGCCCAGGCGCTGCCGGTCCCGCAGCACGATGCGGCCCACGTCGCCCACCCCCTTGCCGTCCACGAACACCCGCCCCACCCCGATGCGGTCCGCGAAGCGCCCTCCCTGGGCGTCGAACCGCACCCGGTCGCCGTTTTTGGCCAGCAGCAGGCCCTCCTCCGGCATCCCCAGGGAGCGGGCCAGCCGGCCGTGTTTGATCAGGTGCCGCAGCTCCCCGTGAATGGGGATGAAATACCGGGGCCGGGTCAGGTTGAAGAGCAGCTTCAGCTCCTCCTGGGAGGCGTGGCCGGAGACGTGGATGTCGGCCACCTCCTGATAGACCACCTCCGCGCCCAGGGCGTAGAGGTTGTTGATCACCGTGCTGATGGCCTTTTCGTTCCCCGGGATGAACTTGGAGGACAGGATCACCAGGTCGCCGGGCTTGATCCGGATGTGTTTGTGGGCGTCCAGGGCGATCCGGGCCAGGGCGCTCATGGGCTCGCCCTGGGACCCGGTGGTGACGATGACCACCTCTTCATCCGGCAGGTGTTTCAGGGCGCTGACGTTGACCTCCTGGCCGGCCGGAATCTGGAGGAAGCCCAGGTCCCGGGCCAGGGCCACGTTGACCAACATGCTCTTGCCGTTGAACAGGATGCGCCGCCCATACTTGGCGGCCAGGTCCACGATCTGCTGCAGGCGGGGCACATGGGAGGCGAAGACCGCCACGATGACCCGTCCCGGGGCCTGGCGCACCAGATTGTCCAGGGTCCGGCCGATGTCCCGTTCGCTCAGGGTGTAGCCGGAGCGCTCGGCATTGGTGGAATCCGACAGCAGCGCCAGGACCCCCTTCTCACCCCAGGCCGCAAACCGGTTGAGGTCGGTGGGCCCTCCCGCCGCCGGCGTGGGGTCGATCTTGAAGTCTCCGGAATGTACAATGGTGCCCACCGGGGTGCGGACCGCCAATCCCACCCCGTCCACAATGCTGTGCGACACCGGGATGAACTCCACCCCGAACGGCCCCAGGGCCAAGTCCTGGCGGGGGGTGATGAGGCGCAGGTCGGCGTCGTCCAGGAGACGGTGCTCCTTCAGCTTCTCCTTAACCAGTTCCAGGGTGAAGGCGGTGCCATAGACCGGGACCGCCATCTCCTTCAGCAGGAAGGGCACCGCGCCGATGTGATCTTCATGGCCGTGGGTCAGGATCAGCGCCCTGAGCTTGTCGCGGCGCGAGCGCAGATAGGTGAAGTCGGGGATCACCATGTCAATCCCCAGCATATAGTCCTCCGGGAACATGATCCCGGCATCGACGATGACGAGGTCTTCGGCCGTCTCGAAGACCATCATGTTGAGCCCGATCTCCCCCAGCCCCCCCAAAAAGACGATATCCACCCAGGGCCCCGCCGCCCCGACCTCAGGGGTTTTCGTGGTAAACTCGGGACTGATCTGACCTGGGTCCGACATTCAGGAAGTGGTGACCTCGGGCGCCTTAACGGCACAGAGGGATGGGGAAGTGGAACCGTAGGGAAAGTCCGGGTCGAAATTGGCCTCGACGGCCCGGTAGAGGCGCTCCAGCAGCTGGTCTTTATCCCGCGGGGTATAGTCGACGGTGGGAATGGGCTCCCCGATCACCACCCTGATCGCCCCGGGATGGATGCGAAAGGCCCCTCGGGGCTGGATGAACCTGGTGCCGCTGATGCTCACCGGCACCAGGGGTTGCCCCGACTTGATGGCCAGGGCCATGCCCCCCTTCTTGAAGGGCAGCAGTTGGCCGGACGCCCCCCGGGTGCCCTCCGGAAAGATGGCGATGGAGGCCCCGCCCCGCACCTTGGCCGCGGCTTCTTCCAGGCAGCGCACCGCGGCCTGGCGGCGGGACCGGTCCACCGGCAGGCTGCCCAAACGCCGCATGGCCAGCCCCAGAACCGGGATGGAAAAGAGCTCCACCTTGGCCAGCCAGCGCAGATCATCCGGAATATAGCCCATAAGCACAAAGATGTCGAACTGGCTCTGGTGGTTGGCGGCATAGATGTACGGCCGCCCCGGCTCCAGCCTCTCCAGTCCCTCCACCGCGACCCGCACCCCCCCGGCCTTCAGCAGGGTCCGGGCCCAGAACCGGCCCACGCGATGCACCCGGGTGCCGCGGGGGTCGAAGTACGACACCAGGATGACCCCGAGCGAGCTCAGGAACGTGATGAGCACCAGATTGACGTGAAACCAGAGCGAACGCAGCATGACCCCAACCTCCGGAAGAATACCTGGGAATATCTTTACTGCGTGATCCTACCGGAGTCAACCTTTTCTTTACCCGGCCGCGGGTGCCACCCCCGCACGGGCCGTGTCGCCGCCAGCGGCAGGTGGACCACGAAGGTGGTGCCTTGCCCCGGCCGGCTCTGCATGACAATCCGACCCCGATGGCGCTCCGCGATCATGTAGGCTTTGGTCAGTCCCATGCCGGCCCCGGTGAGCTTGGTGGTAAAGAAAGGCTGATAGACCCGGCCGAGATTCTCCAGGGGAATCCCCGGCCCGGTGTCCCGGAAGCTGAGGAGCGCCTCCGCCCCTTCCCGCCGGCCGCCGATCCACAGATCCCCGCCCCCGGCCATGGCTTCACAGGCATTGTGGATTATTTGAAAAAACAATTCGGTCAGCGACCGTCGGTTGCCCTCCACCGCCAGACCGGGGGCGATCTCCAGATGCATCGCGATGCCCGCCAACGGCTGCATCCCTGCCACCCGGTCCAGGGCCGCCCCCACGAGTCCGGCGATCTCCACCCCCTCCAGGGTGTAGTCGGCGCTCTGGACAAAATCCAGGTAGCCGTCGATTTCCCGCACCATGTCCTCCATCCGCTTGATATTATCAAGGATATGAGGCAGGTAGAGCTTGCCGGAATGGTCCTCGGCCAGCCGCTTGTCCAGACGGCGCACCAGGCCCCCAATGCTGGTGAGGGGGTTGCGGATCTCATGGGCCATTCCCGCCGCGATCTGGCCCAGGGCCGCCAGCCGCTCCGACTCCCCCAGCCGCATTTCCATCTCTTCCTGTTGGGTCAGGTCCCGCAGCAGCAGGATAATCCCCTGCCGCTTGGTATTCTCCACGTAGGTGGAGGCCCGGATATAGACCGCCACCGGCGGGGCGAGGACCGGCGCCAGCAGGAACCGCCCTTCACAGGAATTGTGGCCCAGGGCCCGCATCACCACTTGATTCAGATTGGCGCACCCCTCCCCTTCCACCGGGATATCCCCCAAGGTCCGCCCGATCAATGCGGCTGATTTCAGGTCCAAGAGATCCTGGGCCGCGGCGTTGAGCGACTTCACCACCCCATGCAGATCGGTGGTGATGACGGCCTCCTTGACCTGGTCCAGGATGTGCGCCAAGTAGGCCTCCGTCTGCCAGACCTTGGCATGAAGTTCCAGATTTTCCTGCACCACCTGGTGGCGCTGGAGGTATAACCGCACCCGACCAGCCAACTCCATGCCCGGTAAACTCCGGTTCAGAAACTCCCCGCCCCCGGTCTCGTCGAGCCTCTCCCGCATCTCCGGAGAGGCCATGACGCACACCAACAATTGGGGATAGATTTTTTTGGCCAGCCGCAGACTCTCCAAGGTCAGGGGCCCCCCCGCCCCCTCGTCCAGGATCAGGGCCGCGGGCCGGTGTTGGTCGATGGCCCGTAACAACTGCGCCACCCGGGAAATGCTGCGCACCGTAAAGCCGCGTTCCCGTAAACCTTTCTTTAACTCGGCCAACCCCCGGGGCACCTGGGACAGAATGAGGACCAACCCCAGGGTGGAACCCGCCTCCCGAAGCGCCGGAGTACGCCGCGCCGCCTCCGCCATCAGACCACCCTTCCGGACAGGGCCGCAGTCAATTCCGTCAGGTAAATCTCCGGCCCCAAACAGGTGATCCCCGGCGCCACCTTCGGCGGGGGCACCCCTTTGCCGTTGTGGGTAATGACCACCAGGCGCACGGGGGGCGGGGCAGCCAGACACTCCCGGGGCAACGGGGGACCCTGGGGACAGACCTCCAGCAGGGCCACCTGACGGCTGGAGCCTCTCTCCAGGGCCGCGAAGGCCATCCAGGGCATCGTCTGATGCCGCTCCCCCAGGGCCTGGCAGAGAAGCCCCACCGGCCCCGGGAACTCCTGGTCCCCTTCGGGATGCACCAGAAGCAGTTCCACCTCGGCCAGACGCTTTTTAAGGCCCAGCCACTCCCCGGCCAGGGGGGAACTGTCCGGGCCCTTGAGTTCCAATTGCTCAATGAATTCCTGCAGGGCGGCAGGAAATTGTTGGATCACCCGGACCAGATCGTCCGGTTCCAGGGATAGGCTCTTCAGAAGCGCCCCGGAAAAATCGTGCAGCAGGCAATTCCCGCCATCCCCCAGATTCAGCAACTTGGCCAGGATATTTCCCAGGGTGACACATTGGGGCAACCGCCCGGCCCGGCCCTTGGCCGCGGTGGCGGGTGGAGGCAGGTGGTGCTTGGCCACCGCCTGCTGCAACACCTCCGGCATGCACCACTGTTTGAGCAGCCAGGAACCCACGGTGGCATGGGGAACGGTTAGGAACGCGGCTTCGGCGGTGGCGGGGTCCATCTGTCCTGCCCGGATGGCCTCCAGGGCCAATCCGAAACGCTCCGGAAAAACCTCGATCCACAAGGCCTTGGCCACATCATGGAGCATCCCCGCGATCATGGCCTCCTCGCTCACCGGATACCCGGTCTCCTGGGCCAGCAGCCGGGTGGCCACGGCACAGGCCTGCCCGTGCAGCCATAACGATTCCCGGGACAGACCCGGAAGCCCGGGCCAACACGAGATGCCTTCCGACAGGGAGATGGCCATGGCCAGGTTCTTGATCTTTTCCACCCCCAACAGAGGCACGGCCTGCGACACTGTGGAGACCCGCATGGGCATACAATAGAAGGCCGAATTGATGATCTTCAGGATCTTGGCGGTGAGGGCCTGATCGGCCAGGATGATCTGGGTCAGCCGATCCAGGGAGGCGTACGGGTCGTTGATCACCTTGAGGATTTCATTGACCACCGTGGGCAGGGGAAGCAGCTCCTCCACCCGGCCGATCAACTGGCGCAAGAGCGCCGGATCGAGCGGCTCCAGGGCCGCGCCGCCGGCTCCCTGCCTGGATATCTTCTTGACCTCCGCCTTTCCCATAGCCTTATCCCCCTGCCGGGTCCATCACCCGGTTCATATCGCCGGTAACAATATTCACTCTCTTGTCATATTTTCGGCGCATCCCTCCCATTACTTAAATGGGTCGGGTAAATACAGTTCACTGTCTCTCCAACCGGGCTGGAAACCCTCCCCGCTCCCGCTTCCCGCTTTTTTCCCACTTTATTCCCGGATAATTTCCGCTTCGGCAGGACCGTAGGCAGCTGTTAAATTAATTATATCTGCCTGATTTAAATATGTTTTATTGTCTCTTCACCGGAAGTTCCCAGTAATGCGGGGAATCCATCTCTTCCCCTGTCGCCTTCGCTACCGCAGATTGCAGGAATCCCGGGAAAAATTTATAATAGAATTGATTTTCACAGGAAGACCGTGGGGGAATCCGTAGCCGCGGCGCTCCTCCTGATCTTCCCCCTTGATCCTTACCGGGGTTGGGTCTGGTGGGTCCGGGGTGGCAGGGGTCTCAGGCCCTCGAGCCTGTGGCTTCTGGCCTCCTCCCCCCGGTAGTCCGGAACGCAGCGGTAGAGGTTGACATGGCGACGACAAAATGGCTGGAGGTCAGGGTGGCGGTGCAGGAATCCCTCCAGGAGGAGGCGGGTCTCTTCCTCACCGATGTGAGTGGCCGGGGGGTGGTCCTGGAGGATGCCGCCGACTCCCCCGAGGCCGGTCTGGTGGGCGTCAGGGCCTATTTCCCGACCGCGGACTTCGACCCGGCCCGGAGGGCGGAGGTGCAGGGCTACCTGCAGCGTCTGGAGGCCCTGGGCTACCGGGTCGGCCCCCTGACCCTGCAGACTTTGGAGGAGGAAGACTGGGCCCGCACCTGGCAGGTTCACTTCACGCCGGTAAAACTCAGCCGACGCCTGGTCATCCGGCCCCCTTGGGGGGAGTATGAGGCCCGGGAAGAAGAATTGGTGCTCACCATCCACCCCGGCATGGCCTTCGGCACCGGCCGGCATCCCAGCACCTGGCTCTGCCTGCAGGCCCTGGAGGAACTGCTGGACACCGTCCCCGCCGTGGCAGAACCCTGGCAGGCCCTGGACGTGGGCACCGGCACCGGCATCCTGGCCCTGGCCGCCGCCCGCTGGGGCACCAAGGTCCTGGCCATCGACATCGATCCGGAGGCCGTGGCCGCGGCCCGGGAGAACATTGCCCTCAATCGGCTCCAGGACGCCGTCCGGGTCGAAGACCTGCCCCTTTCCGCCATCCGCCAGCGTTTCGATCTGATCATGGCCAACCTGACCGCCGTGGACCTGTCCACCCTGGCCGCCTCCCTGGTCGGGCGTCTCCTGCCCCGGGGCCGGCTGCTCATCTCGGGCTTCCTGGAAGAGGACCTGGAGCGCCTCCTGGAGCGTTTCGGTCGGGAGGGTCTGCAGCGCCTCAAGCTCTATACCAAGGACGACTGGATGGCCGCCACCCTGCAGCGTCCGTAATCCCGACCCGCCGCCCGGCCATGTCCGAGTCCGCCCTCCATCGCCGCTGCTTCTTTGCCCCCCCCGAACAGGTGCAGGGGGGTATCGTGGTCCTGCCCCCGGACGAGACCCGCCACCTGAAACGGGTGCTGCGCCTCCCCGACGGGGACCAGGTCGAGATCTGCGACGGCCAGGGCCGGGCCTATCTGGCCCGCATCCTCTCCCGGGAGGATAGCGGGGCCCGCCTGGAGATCATCAGCGAACTCCCCCGCCGGGGGGAATCGCCCCTGACCCTCACCCTGGCCCTGGGGCTGGCCCGGGCCGACGTCATGGACCTGGCGGTGCGCCAGGCCACGGAACTGGGGGTATGCCAGATCCTCCCCTTCATTTCCACCCGGTCGGTGTCCCGGCCCGCCGACGGCGAGGCCAAACGCCGCCGCTGGCAGCGCCTGGCCCAGGACGCCCTGAAGTCCTCCCAACGCCGTCTCCTCCCCCGGGTGGCGGCCCCCGTGGCCTTTCCCGAGGTCCTGCCGGGCCCGGAGTCCCTCAAGATCATGTGTTGGGAGGCCTGCCGGTCCGATGCCGGCCCCGATCACTGGCAGGCGCCGCAGCCCCCCGCCTCGGTGCGCCTGGTCATCGGGCCGGAGGGCGGCTTCACCGCGAGCGAGGCCGAGACGGCCCGAGCCGCCGGGTATCAGCTCTGGGGTCTGGGGCCCCGGCGGCTGCGGGTGGAAACTGCGGCCCTCACCGCCCTCACCCTGGTGCAGTTTCTCTGGGGCGACCTGGGCCCCACCTCGGACCTTGGATCACTGACCACGGCCGTCCCATGACCCCCACGCCCCCCCTCCCCTACCGCAGCCTGCGCTCCTACCTGGCAAAGCTCTTTCCCGGGCCGGTGCGGAAACTCACCCTGGATGCCGGGTTCACCTGCCCCAACCGGGACGGCCGGGTGGGGGTGGGCGGCTGCCTCTACTGCAATCCCCGGGGTTCGGGCACGGGGGCCTGGAGCCGCGGGCTCAGCATCACCGAGCAGGTGCGCGCTGGCATCGCCCGCCTGGAACAGCGGTATAAGTCCCAGCAGGTCATCGCCTACTTTCAGAGTTTCTCGAATACCTACGCCCCCCTGGAGGTCCTGGCGGCCCGCTATTGCGAGGCCCTGGCCTTTCCCCAGGTGGTGGGGCTGAGTATCGGCACCCGCCCGGACTGCCTCCCCCCCGAGGTCCTGGACCTGCTCCAGGGTTTCACCGCCACGCACCGGGTCTGGCTGGAACTGGGCCTCCAGTCGGCCCACGACGACACCTTGCGCCGGATCAACCGCGGCCACGACGTCGCCTGCTTTGCCGAGGCCGTGTCCCGGGCCGCCGGCCGCGGCCTCCATCTCGTGGCCCACGTCATCCTGGGGCTCCCGGGGGAAACCCGGGCCCACATGCTGGCCACCGCCGACTTTCTGGCCGCCCTTCCCCTGGATGGAGTCAAGATCCATCTCCTCTACGTCATCCGGGGCACCCCCCTGGAACGCCTCTATGCCGCGGGGGCCTATCAACCCCTGGACCGGGACGCCTTCGTCGCTCTGGTGGCGGAATTTCTGGAATGCCTCCCCCCGCGGATGGTGATCCACCGCCTCACCGGCGACCCCCACCCCGGGGAGTCGGTGGCTTCGGACTGGTGTCTGGACAAAAATCGCGTTTTACGCGATATTGATAAATTCATGGCCGCGCGCCGCACCTTTCAGGGCCGACTCTGGCGCGCCGCCCGCTACTCCTTGTCCCCGGAAGGTAATAACCCAAGCCCATGACCGATAAACCGCAGCCTGTGGCGCCCCCGACGCCGCCTCCCTGGCGCCGGACGGCCCTCATCATCCTCCTGTTGGCGCTGGTCCTCACCCCCCTGCTGATCTATTTTTTCTGGCAGCCCCTCACCGTCTGCGGAGAGCGCTGCTCCCGGTTTTTGAGCAACAAGCACCAGCTCAAGGTCTGGCTCCAGTCCTTCGGCCCCCTGGCCCCCCTGGTCTTTATTGCGGTGCAATCCCTCCAGGTCGTCTTTGCCCCCATCCCCGGCGAAGTAACAGGTTTTTTGGGCGGCTATCTCTTCGGGGTCGTCCCCGGTTGCCTCTATTCCACCGTGGGGCTCACCCTGGGGTCGATCCTGGCCTTTCTCCTGGGCCGCTGGCTGGAAATCCACTTCGTGGCCAAGGTGGTCAGCCGGGAGACCCTGGATAAGTTCGATTTTCTCATGGAACGCCAGGGGGCCCTGATCGCCTTCCTGCTCTTCCTGTTTCCCGGCTTTCCCAAGGACTATCTCTGTTTCATCCTGGGTCTGAGCCCCATGCCGTTCCGCCTGTTCATCATCCTGGTGACCATCGGCCGTCTCCCCGGCACCCTGATGCTCTCCCTGCAGGGAGCCCACGTCTTCTCGGGCAATTATTACTCCTTTTTCGCCCTGACGGCCTTGTTCGTCATCCTGGCCATCCTGACGGTCCTGTACCGGGAGAAACTCTATCAGTGGATGCGCCGCTTCGCCGACGCCGCCCCCCCCTCCGGCGGTTCCACCTGAGACCGCCCTTGCATCCCCCGGCGGTAATGACTACAAGGTAATAAGACGCTGCTTGATCCCGAAAGGAGAACACCGATGAAAACCCTGTTGTGGCTGGGCCTCATCCTGGGGGCCTGGGTTGTGCTCAATGCCTGGATCCTCCCCAAACTGGGCATCCGCACCTGAATGAGCGCCAATTCCTGCGCCGTGCCGCGTCAGGATGACAAAACCGACTCCCAGGGAGATCCCCGCCCATGATCCCAACGCCGCCCCCCGGGTTTGGCCAGCTCATGGAACTGGCCTGGGCCTTCCGTACCTCCAAGGCCTTTCTGGTCGCCTGCGACCTGGGGGTCTTCAATCATCTGTCCTTCCCTGCCACCGCCGAGGACCTGGCCGCCCGCCTGCAGGTCAACCCCCGGGCCCTGGGGCTCCTGCTCCACGGCCTGGCCGCCCTGGGCCTGGTCATCAAGGAGGGCGAGGCCTTCCGCAATGCCCCGGTGGCCGAAGAGTACCTGGTCTCCGGTCGGGACAACTACCGGGGGGCCATCTTCAAGCATCTGCACCACACCTGGCCGGCCTGGTCCGACCTGGGGCCGGTGGTGGTCACCGGCGGCCCCCGGGACACCGATCCCGGGGGTTGGGTGGACTCCCACGACGAAGCCCGGGAAGAAGAAATCCGGGACTTCATCGGCGGCATGCATGCCATCGCCCGGGATACTCTCCCGGCGGTGCTGGAGCAACTCGACCTCTCCGGCGCCACCCGCCTCCTCGACCTGGGCGGGGGGCCGGCCACCTATGCCATCGGCTTTGTCCAGAGCCGGCCCGGCCTCCAGGCCACCGTCTTCGATCTCCCCCTCCCCATCACCATCGCCCAGCAGAATATCAGGAGCCAGGGACTTGTGGATCGGATCAGTATCGTCACCGGCAATTTCCTCACCGACGACCTCGGCCGGGACTACGATTTCATCTGGATCTCCCAGATCCTCCACGCCCTGGATGAATCCCAATGCCGCCTCTTGCTCCGGAAGGCCGCGGCCGCCCTCACCCCCGGCGGGCGTCTGGCGGTGCACGAGTTCTTCCTTAACGACGACGGCTATACCCCACCCACGGCGGCCTTCTTCGGCCTCCATATGCTGGCGGTGACCCCCGGCGGCCGGGCCTACAAACATGCCGAAGTGGCCACCTGGATGGAGGAGGTGGGGGTGCCCGCCCCGGAATTCCGCCGGGTGAACGACCACTCCGCCATCCTCATCGGTGCCAAATCCGCTTAAGCCCACGGGGTGACGGGGTTAATGCCACGTCACTCCGGTCTCCTTAGCCCCCCGGCCCAGGGCCACCATCTCCCCCAGCTCCGCCTCCAGGTCCTCCCAACTGGCGAAGGCGATGAGCCGCTGCTCGGGTCCGCGGCCCTCCTGATCCGGCACCACCAGCCACCAATAGGCCGTGCCGTCGGGGGTCTCCAGAAACCGGTGGTAGCCGTAAAAACCGTCCCACTCCGCCACGATCCGGGCGGTGACATAGCAGGCCCCGGCCTGGCTGTCCTCGATGATCAACGGTTGATAATCCATGCTCGCCCTTGCCTCCTGGCTCTGATGTGTCGCAGTTCGCAGTGAGGGCAATGCCGCCTCTGCGCCTCCCGGCGCCGATAGGGACTGCCGCACCCCGCACACTCCGCCCAGGGCCCCTCTCCCCCGGCCCGCTTTTCCTTTGCTTCGTCCCTGAGTTCCATGCTGCTCTCCCAAACCTCGTTTTTTAGCTTCAACCTCTCATGTCTCGGTCCCCAGCTCCGGCTGGGCCACCTTTCGCTTCCGTCTGTCCCCGACCTTTTCCCCGCCCGTCTCCCGCCGGGCGCGGTGTCAGTCGGTTGCGTAGGTTGTAGACTTTCCCGGCCCTAAAGTCCAAAACGCCTGGGGCATTTGGGGCATTTGTCACAAAACCGGCCGCTTCGGCAAAAAAAAAGACGGCTGGACGCCGCCTGAGAACACTCCGCAACTTTTCCCTCACCCCTACAAGCTACTCCCTCTCCTTCCCCGGCTTCCGCCCCTCTTCTCTTGTTGCCTAACGGCAACACGGCCGGGGCCGCCATGGCGGCCCCGGCCGCTTCTCCTCCCGAGGGGGTTGGGGGAGGGGGCAGGGGCCCACGGCCCCTGGCCCCCTCCCCGTCTCTGCCCCTGCTCTCAGCTCACTCCGCTTGCCGCCACCCCCCCTTACCGGCCGCATCCCGCAGCCGCATGACCTGCTCGCCCTTCTTCACCTCCCGGGCGATGAGGCCCGCCTTCCCTTGGAAGCTCACCCGGGACCCGGTGACCTCTATCCGGTCCAGGATGTCCAGCCTCATTCCCTGTTGGGCCACAAACCAGTTGGGCCCCAGAAAGACCGTCAGGGTCTCTGTTTGGGTCTGCAGTTTCAGATACACCGGTTGGGGTTTGCCGGTGAGCTTGGCCGGCTCCATCCCCACCACGATGCCGGCCACCGTGACCTCAGTCTTGGGGTCGTAGACCGGGGGCTGGCCTTCACCTCCCCGGTCCTGCGCCCCGGCCGCCAGAGCCAACCCCAGAACCACGATGAGCGCCAGCCCGGCGGCTTGCGGCCACCATCGACTGGCGTCCCCTTTTGCATCTTTCTCTCTGCCGTTTTTCGGCCCCATGGAGATCCCCCCTGTCATTGCCGCAATGTTGTCCTCACAGTAATCCTCGGCTGGCCCCACGTCAAGCCGCCCGCCGCCTCCCCGGGGTAGATCCCGGCACCGTTCACCGTGATTGGAGTTTTTTCCCTGGCAGGTCGATACCATACTGAGCCGTCAGTGATATCCGTGCTGCCGGAATATCGATCTGGGGGCATGTTTGCCGCTCCGATCGCTGCCCGCACCGCCCGATGCAACAGTATGAGTTTTTTATCCCGCCACGGCATATCGGAATTGTTGGAGAACCCTGCGGTTAAGGGTGGGAAGGGAGTTTTCGGAGGATGGGGCTGATTGATGCCCGGACGCCGGCCTCACTTGAACAGCCAGCGGCCGAAGTCGTACAGGTCCACGAAAAAGCGGGCCGCCTCGTTGTCCTTGACGCCGGGGCTCCAGAGATAATGCGCCATACCTATCTGCGCCAGGCCGTAGTAGGCAAAGACCACCTGGCCAATGGCCGCATAGCCGGTGGCCACCTGGCCCACCCCGAAGATGGCCGCCAGGGCGAATTGGGCCACGGCAAACATACCCAGGATGAACTGGCCGAACCCGAACAGCAGGCCGATTCCGAATTGCGCCACCGTAATCAACCCGATGGCGAATTGGCCGATGGCCACGATCCCCTTGGCCACCTTGATCTTGCCCCGGGCATCCCGCCCGAAGGCCACGTGTACCAGGGGCAGGCCCAGGATGGTCCGGGAGGATTTCCATTCAAATCCTGTTCCGGTATAGTCTTGCACGGCAGGTCGCGGCGCCCCGCAGTGCGGGCACCATTGGGCCTCCAAACTGACTTCCCGACCGCAGGCGCGGCAATTCATCAGGGACATGAGTGCTCCGATGTACATGGACGATGGCGGGATGGTCCTATGATCGGCCATCGCCCCGGGCCTTGTCAAGGGAATCCAACGCCCGGGAGGGAAAAATATCCCCGACCATGCCGAGTCAGAGTATAATATTTGCCATGAAAATCAGTGAAATGCTGGCACCAGCATCTTGCCTGGGCATTCCGGCACGGACCGGAAGCCCGTGCCACTATTTCCTAGTACCTCAGGGACACAGAGATTGCCATTGTTTCGGGTGATCCCTGTGAATATGAACGGCTCGGATTACCGCCGGTAATTCTCGGACCCCTTGGAGGATACCATGCGCCCCCTGGATATGACCCCCCATCGCCCCTATCGCCCCATGGCCCAAACCTGCCATACCAGGCCCCTGGCCGACAAACAGGTCCTCTGGGTCCATCCCGCCCCCCGGCTCCACCCCCAGGGCCGGTTCCTGGGACGGACCCTGCGGCAGGCCGACGTGGGCGCCGCCGCCGAACTCTGGCGGGCCAGCTACCCCGAGGTCTATGGCTCGGTGCACGACTACCTCCTCTACCCGGAGGACTACCCCGAGCGCATGGCCCTGGAGGAGACCTGGGAGGCCGACACCCGGGGAAAACCCCACTGCATGCTGGTGGTCGAGGAAATCGACACCGGTCGCCTGGTGGCCGCCTCCCTGATGACCAAATGCGACCGTAACCTCCAGATCGAATATTCCTTTGCCGGTACCCACCCGGAGTTTCGCCGCTACGGCCTGATGAAGCTCCTGGGCAAGATGATGTACGACATGACCCTGGCCTCCGGGGCCGAATACCTCACCACCTTCCTGGAAACCTGGCACACCATTACCCAGCACGAAACCCTGAAATGGGGGCGGGGCTGGAAGGTCGCCGGCATCTTCCCCGGCAATTTCACCCGCTGGGCCGGAGGGCAAGAGGAATACCGGGCTTGCGAAATCCATCTCTACCAGTTCATCCGGGGCGGGGACCGTTACGCCACCCAGCCGGAGGAATGGCATCTGCACCCTAAATTGCTGCCCATCTGGAACGCCCTGGAGGACCTCAACCGGGAACTGGAACACACCTCGACCACGCCGGAGGACGCCTCCCATGACTGATTCCACCCCCGCCCCGGCCCGCCCCGCCGGTTCTCCGGGAATCCGCTCCCTGGCCGTATTATTGACCGCCCTGGTCCTGGCCACCGCTGCCGCGGTTATGACCTACCTGGCGGTGGCCCACTCCCGGGCCGGGGGCGGCGCTCCTCCGCCGGGCCTCACCCTGTTCCAGGCCTCCACCCTCAATGCCCTGGCCGCCGGCCACTATGACGGCGACCTCGCCTTTGCCGCCCTGAAACCACACGGCGACTTCGGCCTCGGCACCGTCAACGCCCTGGACGGAGAGATGATCGCCCTGGACGGCCAGTTCTACCAGATCAGGACCGACGGCATCGCCACCCCGGTGGCTGAAGATCAAAAGACCCCCTTCGCCATGGTGACCGCCTTCTCCCCCCAGACCACCGCCGCCCTGGCCCAACCTCTGGACTTCCGCCAGCTCCAGGCCCATCTCGACGGTTTGCTCAGCGACCCCAACCTGATCTATGCCGTCAAGATCACCGGCCGCTTCCGCTGGCTCAAGGCCCGTAGCGTCCCCCGCCAGACGCCGCCCTACCCGTCCCTGGCGGTGGCCGCCGGCCGCCAGGTCATCTTCGAGTTTACCGACGTCGAGGGGACCATCGTGGGCTTTCGCCTGCCCGCCTACCTCCAGGGCGTCAACCTCCCCGGCTACCACTGCCACTTCCTCACCGCCGACCGCCGCCGCGGGGGGCATCTGTTGGATTGCCGGATGGAGCAGGGCCGGGTGGAGATCGCCGCCCTCAGGAACCTCTACCTCAAGCTCCCCACCGGGGTGGCCACCGGCCAGGACCTGAGCCGGGATCGGCGCCAGGAGTTGGAAAAGATCGAAAATTGAGTCGATACCATCACTGAGGAAGACAAACGATAATTACCACACCTATACCAGGAACCATCACCGCCATGATCGATCTGAACGAATTCCGTCTGGGGACCTGGGGCGTGCCCCTGTCCGATTCCCACGAACTGCCGGAGTGCTGCTTCCGCTGCCCCTACCTGGTCACCGAGGAGTACACCGTCTGCTTCGTGGCCGATCCCTTCTACTACTACTGCGCCTATAGCTGGCCGGACCGGCTCACCCAAAGCCATCCCCCCTGCCTGCCGCCCCCCCTGGCCAGCTAGGCCGGTGACCGCACGAACGGTGCCGGGATACCTTGTCATCGCGCCCCGACTGTGGTAAATGGTCTGCTATGCTTACCCACAACCGAAGTGCCTGGCGACGGGGCTTGCTGGGCGTTCTGCTCTGCCTGGGGCTGCTCTGCCTGGGGCTGCTGCCGGCTGGCGGCTGCCGGGAGGCGGCTGAACCCCCCGCGCCTTCCGGCGGGGCCGATGCCACCCCGGCCTACGGCGACATCTTCATTGACGGTGCCATTGGCGACGCCTCCACCCTCATCCCGCCCCTGGCCTCCGATGCCGCCTCCCATGGCGTGGCGGGTCTCATTTACAACGGCCTGGTGAAGTACGACGGCCAGCTCAACCTGGTGGGGGACCTGGCCGAATCCTGGGACATCTCCCCCGACGGCCTCACCATCACCTTCAAGCTGCGCAAAGGGGTAAAATGGCACGACGGCACCCACTTCACCGCCCGGGACGTCCTCTTCACCTACCGCCTGATGGTGGACCCCAAGACCCCCACCGCCTACGCCGGGGACTACCAGCAGGTCAAACAGGCCGACACCCCGGACGACTACACCTTCCGGGTCGTGTATCCCAAGCCCTTTGCCCCGGCCCTGGGCAGTTGGGGGCTCAACATCCTGCCCCGCCACCTCCTGGAGGGCCAGGACCTGCTGAAGTCGCCCCTCAACCGCCGCCCCATCGGCACCGGCCCCTATCGTTTCCTGGACTGGAAGGCCGGGGATCGCATCCTCCTGACCTACAACCCCGACTACTTCGAGGGCCGGCCCTACCTCAACGGCTATATCTATCTGGTCAAACCCGACATGGCCACCATGTTCCTGGAACTCAAGGCCGGCAACATCGACCGCATGGGTCTGACCCCCCTGCAATACGTCCGGCAGACGGAGTACGCCCGCTTCGGGCGGATGTACGAAAAATACAAGTACACTTCGTTTTCCTACGTCTACCTGGGTTACAACCTGGAGGACCCCAAGTTCAAGGACCGCCGGGTGCGCCAGGCCCTGACCCACGCCATCGACAAACAGGAGATCATCGACGGGGTGCTCTTCGGTCTGGGCCAGCCCGCCACCGGACCCTACAAGCCGGGCACCTGGTTCTACAACCCCGATGTGCCGACCTTCCCCTTCGATCCGGCCAGGGCCGCCGCCCTCCTGGCCGAGGCCGGCTGGCGGCCCGGTCCCGACGGCATCCTGCACCAGGAGGGCCAACCCTTTGAGTTCACCATCCTCACCAACCAGGGGAATGAAGTGCGCTCCCGGGCCGCCGAGATCATCCAGCGCCGTCTCAAGCACGTGGGGATCCGGGTCCATATCCGCACCGTGGAGTGGGCCGCCTTCATCAAGGAGTTTATCAACAAGGGCAGATTCGAAGCCGTCCTCCTGGGGTGGACCACCGGCCAGGACCCCGACGTCTACGACATCTGGCATTCCTCCAAGGTCAAGCCCGGCGAACTCAACTTCATCCACTATAACAACCCCGAAGTGGACGAACTCCTCGTCCGGGGCCGCCATACCTTCGATCGGGCCCTGCGGCAGCGCTGCTACTTCCGCCTGCAGGAGATCCTGGCCGAAGACCAGCCCTACACCTTTCTGTTCGTCCCCGAGGCCCTGCCCGCCATCTCCCGCCGCATCCACGGGGTGCAGCCGGCCCCGGCCGGGATCGATTACAACTTCATCAAATGGTATGTGCCCACAGCCCTCCAGAAGTATCGTTTTACCTTGGAGTAAGGCCGGGCCAGACCATTCTGCCTGACCTGCCTTATACCAAGCTGCAGTGAAAAGAGTATTTTTGTCATTCCGAGCGCCAGCGAGGAATCCCTCTTTTAGCCACGCTGAGATTCTTCATTCCGCTGCGCTCCGTTCAGAATGACCTAACCGAATCATAGCCTTTTGATGGCATATGGGTATTACATATCCAGTCTGTGTCCGGGTCAGGGTAGGCGCAGGCCGGACCTGCCTTAGCTGACGGCACCCGGCGCCCGCCTGCGGCGCCCCCACGCCTTGCGCATCTCCTCGGCCCCCAACAGCACCACCGGCAGGGGCAGCAGCCACAGCCAGTCCCGCCAGCTCAGGGGTGCCAGCCCCAGCACCCCCTGGAAAAATGGGAGGTAGAAGAACGCCAGGATTACCGGCGCATTGAGCCCCAAGGCCAGCCGCAGCAACCGGTTGCGGCCCAGTCCCCGCCCCAGGGCCGGAGTGGTCTCCGTGCGGCAGGCAAACAGGTTCCCCACCTGCGCCATGATGATCCCGGCCAGGCACATGGTGGTGGCCTTCAGGTAGATCAACCCGGTCCCGGCCATCTCCATCCCCGGACGCCACCCCGACTGCCAGTAAACCAGAAAATAGGCGCTCATCGCCCCCAGGGCCTCCAGGGGCCCCAGGAACAGATAGGCCCGGGCCAACAGCGGCCAGGTCAACAGGTGTTCCCGGGGAGAGCGGGGCGGCCGCTGCATGGTCCCCGGCTCCGGGGGCTCTGCGGCCAGGGCCAGGGCCGGGAACATGTCCGTGCCCAGGTCGATGGCCAGGATCTGCAGGATGGTCAGGGGCAGGGGAATGCCCCACAGCACAAAGCATAAAAAAGGCACGATCTCCGGAATGTTGCTGGCGAAGATATAGGTGATGAACTTCTTGAGGTTGGCGTAGATGGCCCGGCCTTCTTCAATGGCGTTGATAATGGTGGCGAAATTGTCGTCCAGCAGGATCAGGTCCGCGGCCGAGCGGGCCACTTCGGTGCCGCTCCTCCCCATGGCGATGCCGATGTCTGCGGCCTTCAGGGCCGGGGCGTCGTTCACCCCGTCGCCGGTGACCGCCACCACCTCCTGCATCTCCTTCAGGGTCATGACCACCTGCATCTTGTGCCGCGGCGTCATCCGGGCCAGGATGACCTCGGGGGCCGCCAACACCTCCCGCCGCCGGGCCGGGGCCAGCCGGTCCAACTCCGCCCCCTCCCAAACCGGCGGCTCCCCCTGGCTCCCCAGGCCCACCTGCCGCCCCACCGCCCGGGCCGTGGCCGCCTGATCCCCGGTGACTATAATCAAGCGGATGCCAGCCTGGCGACAGCGTCGCACGGCCTCGGGAACCTCGGGCCGGGGCGGGTCCATCAACCCCACCACCCCCGTCAGGATCAGGTCCCGCTCTAATTGCTCCGGGTCCTCCTCTCCTTCCTCACGGGTTTCCAGGGGCCGGTGGGCCAGGGCCAGCACCCTGAGGGCCTGGGTCGCATACCCGGCCACCGCCTCGGTCAGCCGCTCCCGCTCCCCCTGGTCCAGATCCCTGATCTCCGCCCCGGTCAGCACCCGGGAACAACGGGCCAGGATGACCTCCGGGGCGCCCTTACAGAAGAGCGTCACCCGCCCGTCGGCTCCCCGGTCCAGGGTGCTCATGCGCTGACGCTCCGCCGCGAAGGGAATCTCCCCCACCCGGAGCGGCAGCTCACCAGGGGGGCCGGGCAGGCTCCGCCCCCATCGCAACAGAGCCACTTCGGTGGGGTCGCCCACGCCTTCATCTGCATGGTTGGCGGGGTCCAGGCGGGCATTGTTGCAGCGGACGGCGATGAGCGCCAGGGCCTCCCAAACCCCGGCCCCGGCGCTGTCCGGTGGCGGCTCCGCCGCGGCCCGGTCGGTGCCATCGGCATAAACCCGCACCACCGTCATCCGGTTCTGGGTCAGGGTGCCGGTCTTATCGGTGCAGATCACCGTGGCGCAGCCCAGGGTCTCCACCTTGTTCAGACTGCGTACCAGGGCTTGGCGGCGGGCCAGCCGCTGACTGCCCATGGCCAGGGCCAGGCTCACCGTGGGCAGCAGGCCCTCGGGCACCCCCGCCACCAATATGCCAATGGCAAAGAGCAGACTGCCCCACACCGACCTCCCCAACCAGAAGTTCAGCCCGAAAAAGACCAACCCCAGACCGATGGCGATCCCGGCAATGATTCGGCACGCCAGCGTGATTTCCTTCTGCAGGGGACTGATATCGGTCCTGATGGTGGCAGTCAGATGGGCCACCTTACCGAACTCCGTGGCCCGCCCGGTGGCGAACACCACGCCCAGGGCAGACCCGGAGACCACCGTGGTCCCGGCCCACACCAGGTTGCGGCTGTCCAGCAACTGCGCCGCCTCGGAGGCCTCAACCCGTCGGCTGCTGGGGTCCGATTCCCCCGTCAGGGCCGCCTGGTTCACCTGCATCCGGACGCACTCCACCAACCGGGCGTCAGCCGGCACCTGGTCGCCCTCACTCAGATGGATGACGTCCCCGGGGACCAGATCGGCCGCCGCCATTTCCTGTTCCTGGCCCTCCCGCACCACCCGCACCCTGAGCGGCAGCAGCCGGGCCAGGGCCTCCATGGCCTTTTCAGCCCGGTACTCCTGGAAGAAGGCAAACAGGGCATTGATGCCGATGACCCCCAGGATGGCAAACCCCAGGGGGGCCATGCCGGCCTCGGGATTGAGGGACTGCAGGACAAAGCACAGCAGGGCCGCGGCCCACAACAGGAGAGCCAGGAAATGGGTGAACTGGCGCAGCAACCGCCACAGCCGCGGCACCCCGGCGGGCCGCTCCAGCTCATTGGGGCCGAAATTCTCCCGACGCTCCCCCACTTGGGCGGCACTCAGCCCCCGCGGACCGGTACCCAGGGCCGCAAACACCTCCGTCGGCGGCAGGCGGTGGATCTGCATGGCTCACCGCCCGGGCCGCAGGACCATGAGATCACAGAGGGTTTGGGACATGAGGGTTTCGATGGGACTTTCGGACAGGAGCCGGGCCCGCCAATCCTGCGCCGTGGCCCCGGCAATGATCAGATCATGATGGTGCGCCGCGGCCTCGGTCAGAATGGCCGGGGCCACGGCCGGAGCCGCCACTACCCGGCGGCCCGGCGTCACTCCCTGGGTCTTCAGGAGGTCCTCGAAGCCCCCCACCTGGCGGTCGGCGGCGGACTCCAGGGTTCCCGGGGCCAGGCCTACGGCCCAGGGGAAATACCGCTTCCGAACCCGCCGGACATGCAAGATCTCCACCCGAGCCTGACAGGCCCGGGCCAGCCGCCCCACCAGATAGGCCTTTTCCGGAAACCAGCGGGCGTCGCCGCCCCGCAGGGGGACCAGGAACCGGTGCGGCCGCCCCAGCCGCCCCGGATTGACCACCCGCACCACGATCACCGACAGGTCCAGGGCGGCCATCAGGCGGCTGCCGGCAGTGGCCACGAAGAAGCGCCGCCGGGCGTCGGCGTGGCGGGCCGCGGCCAACACCGCGTCCACCCCCTGCCGCGTCGTGAGCTCCCGCACCACGGCGATGAACTCACCCCGCCGGAGGTACGGCTCCACCGCCACCCCCCGCTCCCGCCCCTGCCCCGCCAGTCGCTCCAGGGAGGCCTCGATCCCGATTGCCTCAGAGGGCGGCCCGGTCCCCTCCACTACTCCCAGAAGCAGCAGCCGGGCCTCGCAGGCCTGGGCCAACAACAGGGCGTAACGCCCGGCGGCCTCGGCGTTGAAGGAGCCGTCCACCAACATCAGGATGTGGCGGTAGGGCATACCCATGACAGGTCAGTACTGCAAAGTCGAATTTGGGTCAGCTCCGGGGCTTGCGCCGACGTCTCGGTTTGCGGGCTGCAGCCTGGGTCTCCTCGGGTTCTGCCCCGCCTGCGGCCGGCTCGCCCTCCGCTTTGGCCTCCGGAGGCGGCGCATCCGCCAGTACCAAGTTGATGTGCCGCCGCCGCAGGTCCACCCGGGCCACCTGCACCCGCAGCTCATCCCCGACCTGATAGGAATTCCCGGTACGGGTGCCCAACAGGCGCATGCGGCTCTCCTGGTAGCGGTAGTAATCCCCCGGCAGGTCCACCACCCGCACCAGGCCCTCGGCGAAGATCTCCTTGAGGCCCACGAAAAACCCGAAGGCCGTGACCCCGGTAATGACGCCGTGAAAGATCTCCCCCACGTGCTCCGCCAGGCAGCGCACCTGCATCCGGGCCAGCATCTCCCGCTCCGCCTCGATGGCGGTGCGCTCCCGGGCCGACAGGAAGCGGCACTGCTCCTCCAGGTCCTCGATGTCCTCGGGCACCGGCGGCGGCTGATGGGTCAGCCAGGCCAGAAGCAGGCGGTGCACCACCAAGTCTGGATACCGCCGGATGGGTGAGGTGAAGTGGGTGTAGAAGGGCGACGCCAGGCCGTAGTGCCCCTTGTTGAAGGCGGAATACTGCGCCTGTTTCAGGGAGCGCAGCAGCATCACCTGCACCAGGAAGGCGATGGGGGTATCCTGCAGCCCGGCGAAGAATTCGCTCATGACCACGGGGTCGTGGTCCGCCGCCGGGGGCAGATCGTAGCCCAGCTTCTTCAGCATCCGCCGGAAGGCCGCCATCTTCTCCTTGTCTGGCGTCTCGTGCACCCGGAACACGCACAGGTTTTCCAGATGCTCCGCCACTGCTTCGTTGGCCGCGATCATGAACTCCTCGATAATCTGGTGGCTCAACAGGTGGTCCAGACGGTGGATGTGCACCGGCACCCCCTGATCGTCCAGCTCCACTTCGGCTTCGGGGATGCTCAGCATCAGGCTCCCCCGCCGCCGCCGGTGCTCCCGCAACAGCAGGCACAGTTGCCCCATCTGCCCCAACATCTTCTTCAGAGGCGACTTGCCCTTCAGGGCCGGGACGGTTTCTCCGTCCAAGGCCCGCTGCACCTCGGTGTAGGTCAGACGGGCCTGGCTCTTGATGACGCCCCGGGCAAAGCCGGTGGCCTTCAGGCGGCCGTTGCGGTCAAACTCCATGGTCACGATGACCGCCAGCCGCTCCACTAGAGGGTTGAGGCTGCAGATCCCGGTGGACAGCTCCGGAGGCAGCATGGGAATGACGTATTGGGGAAAATAGACGCTGGTGCCCCGGCGGTAGGCCTCGGCGTCCAGGGCCGAACCGGGCTCCACGTAGTGGGACACGTCGGCGATGGCCACGTACAGGGTGTAGCCGCCTCCCCGCCGCTTCACCACCGCCACCCCGTCGTCGAAGTCCCGGGCCGTGGCCCCATCGATGGTCACGAAGGGGATGTCCCGCAGGTCGAGCCGGCCCTGATAATCCGCCTCGGAAACCTTCAGCCGCACCTGCTCCCCCTCCTGGAGGACGGCGGCAGGAAACTCGTGGGGGAGTTTATATTTATAGATCAGTATCTTACCTTGCACTGCGGGGTCTTCGGGGGCCCCCAGCACCTCGATGACCCGGCCCACCGGGTTCAGGCGCTCCTTGGGGTAGTGGACGATCTCGGCCCGCACCACCTGGCCGGCCTGGGCCTCACCCCGGGCCTCGGCCGGGATCACCAGCTCGAAGAGGAGATGCTCGTCCTCCGGGGTCACGAACCAGGTCCCGGCGGTCTCGGACAACATCCCCACCACCGCGTTCACCCGGCGCTCCAGCAACCGGATGACTCGGCCTTCCCGTCGCCCCCGGCGGTCCAAGTGCTCCAGCCGCACCACCACCTGGTCGCCGTGCAGGGCGTCCTTGAGATTCCGGGGATTGATGAACACGTCCGCCCCCCCGTCCTCGGGGGTGACGAACCCGAAGCCGTCGGGATGGACGATGAGTTGGCCCGCCACCAGATTCATGGCCGCGGTCAACCCCACCCGGCCGTCCTCCAGACGCAGGAGCTCCCCCGCCTTGACCAACTCGTCCAGATGGTCCCGAATCTTTTTTTCGTCCCGGGCGGCCGTCCCCAGGCGCTCCATCAGCTCAGCCAGGAGCAGGGGGCCGGCGGCCTCCCGGCACACCCGCAGGATGCGGCTGCGCTCCGAGGGTTTGCGGCGGTGTCTTCTCTTCATCTCTCTCCATTTCACCTGCGCCCGGCCACTACCCCGTGGCTCCCGGCTCGCAGCTCACGGGGGCGGCCCCGACAACTTGTGGTAGGGATGGCGAAGCCACATGAGGTTGGGCTGGTTTCAAGACCCGGTGCTTCCTGATGGTGATCTCCGGCTGCACCCGATACCCAGGCATGGATCATCGTCGGCGACGAGATACCATGCCGCGGCTCACGGCTTGCGGTTTACGGCTCACGGCTCACGGCCGAGATTACATGGCTTCGGGGAGGACGGCTTCCTCTTCCTCGGGCGTCCCGGCAGGTGAGGCAGGGGCGGTCTTTTTCCGCTTGGGTTTCGGCTTGCGCGTCGGAGTCGGCGGCGGTACCGGGGCATCCTTCAGATAACGGCTGGCGGCCCAGCCTTCGGCGCCGCTGGCCACGTGCCTGACCTTGACCCAGGCGGAGTCGGACTCCGCCACTTTCTCCACCCGGTCATTGAGATGCAATTCCTTGAGGGGCTTGGAACTGAACAGGGGCAGGGAATATATATTCATGGTGGGAATGGCCACAAAATACGTGGCCTTGGGGTGCGGCTGGGCCACGGGAGCCGGTGCCGCCGCAGCCGGGGCTGCCAGAGCCGGGGCCACAGTGCCGGACGGCAGCCAGCCGACGGCCTTGTCCTTCTCCGACAACACCCGCCACCACCCCTGGCCGTTGTCATCGATCTTCTGCACCCGGTCCCCCCGCTGCAGTTTCACCCGGAAGGGGGCCTCTTTCCCGGGGGCCTCCCGCAACGGAGCCCCCGGGGCCGTGACATACAACTTTTCCACCTCCACCGGCCCCGAAGTCAGGAGCTCCGCCTGAATCCAGCCCTCCCTGATCCCCCCGCGGGGCCGCACTCGATACCAGCCGTCGTCCCTCTTCTCCAGCACCTCCACCTCATCGGCCTTATACACCTCCCTGACGATCTGACATTCGTACGCCGGGCAGTGGCGTAAATAGGCCAGCATCGGCGATACTGCCATATAGGTCGGGGGGCCGGGCGCCGTTGCCGTCACACAGCCTCCGGCCAGCCACAGGGCTCCCGCCAGCAGTGCCATCCCCTGAAACCACCGAAAGCGAAACCTCACGCACCTCATGATTGCGACACCTGTTCCACCCGGGTGATCCGCCAGCCCGCCGGCTCCTTGGCAAACCAGACCCGGTAGGTCTGGGTCTGCGTCTTGCGCTTCTGGGTGCCCTTATGCCGGGTGGCCACGTTCCAGGTGACTAGGGCTTGGGCCTGGTTATGGTTGATGGGCTGCACCAGGTTGATTCTGTAGTCTAACTTTTCATAATCATACGTCTGCCAGATTTTCTTGGTCCTCTGGCTCTTTTTCTCCAGATTCGGGAAGGTGGGGGAATAGGCCTTGCGATAGAGGCCCAGATTTTTCCGCAGTTGCGCCAGACGCAGGTTCTGCAGCGGGGTCTGCAACTGCTCCCGGAGGGCCTCGGCGGAAAGGGCCGTCACTCCTGGGGGCGAAGTGGGCGGGCCCGGCGCGGCCGGAGCAGTCACGGCCGGGGCCGACGGTGCGGCCGCCTCCGGCGCCGGGGTGGGGGTCGGCGATGGGACCTCCGCTCCGGATTGGCCCTCCGGCGGGGGGGCGGTGATCTCGACCCGGAGAGGCTCTCCGGGTCTGGCGGGCGGGGAGGACGTCCGTCCCGGCCACCAGGCATAGATCAACAGGACGAGCAGGACCAGCCCACCGGCCAAGGCGCCAGCCGCCTTCCCGGGATGCCCGCGGATGACCTCCAACCACTGGGTGGCGACCGGCATCAGAGGAAGAGGCAGTTTTTCCGCCGGTTTCTCCAAAAAAGCGCTGCATTCGTGGCAAAATTCCTGCCGCCCGCTCACCCGGGAGCCGCAATGCGGGCAGAAGGCCGGCTCGTACTCCGGCAGCTTCAGACTGGCCCCGCAGGACTGGCAGAAGAGATGGTCCTCGCTAACCTGATTGCGGCAATACGGGCATACAGGCATAGAGTTCAACTGTCACGAAAGGGGAGCAGAATGGGATTACGCGGATGATGGAGTTAGAATATCGGGATTCTGGACATTTGTCAATTCGTTAGCGTTCCGCCGTCGGCCATCAGCCGTCAGCTTGATGGGAAAAACCTGAAGATCGGCAGATTTGATTGGCCTGCCATGGTCTAGCGGTATTGCTTAACCCTTTTTTCTAGCTGCAAGCCGATTGTCCCCAGCTGAACGCCTACTCAATTCTTCAGGGCCATTGTCACCGGAGAAACGGCCCCGCAACCCTCCAGCCAGAATTATCGCCTGTGTGGGTTGTGATAAATATTACAAGTTGGTATACTACCTCCAACACGCCGGTAACCGGCCCTGACCCATGGGGCCTTAGGGGATGGAATCATGAACCTACGCGTCGAACACCTGGCCCAACTCACGGCGGAACGCCAGCGCGCCATTGTGAAGCGCTCCAGCGTCGATGTCTCGGCGGTTCTGGAGGATATCAAGAAGATCGTCCAGGGCGTCCGCCAGCGGGGCGACGACGAAAGCCTGGATTTCCACCGCCAGTATAAGGACGACCTGACCCCCGCCGATCTGGTGGTCAGCCCCGAGGACATCGAGGCCGCCTGCCGCACCCTCGACCCCAGGGTCATGGACGCCTTGAAACTGGCCGCCGCCAATATCGAAAAATTCCACCAGGCCCAACTGGAGCGCCCCCTGTGGGCCATCGAAGTCCAACCCGGCATCCTGGCGGGGCGGCTCTACCGCCCCCTGGAGTCCGTGGGCTGTTATATCCCCGGCGGCCTGGCCAAATATCCCTCCACCGTCCTCATGACCATCATCCCCGCCCGGGTGGCCGGAGTGGAGCGCATCATCGCCTGCACCCCCCCGGACCAGGGCATGACCGCCAACGCCGCCACCCTGGCCGCGGCCCACCTGGCCGGGGCGCACCAGATCTTCAAGGTGGGCGGCCCCTGGGCCATCGCCTCCATGGCCTTCGGCACCGCCACCGTCCCCAAGGTGGACAAGATCGTGGGCCCGGGCAACAAGTATGTCACCGCCGCCAAACTCCTGGTCTTCGGAGAGGTGGGCATCGACTCCCCCGCCGGCCCCAGCGAGGCCCTGATCCTGGCCGACGACAGCGCCGAACCCCGGCTGGTGGCCGCCGACTTCCTCTCCCAGGTGGAGCACGACCCCGACGCCGCCGCGGTCCTGGTCACCACCTCCGAGGAGCTGGCCGTCAAGGTCATCGGCATCATTCAGACCGAGTTGCCCCATCTGCCCCGGCGGGAGATCATCGAGGCCGCCATCGCCCACGCCTCCGCCGTCCTGGTGGCCCGGGACCTGGACGAGGCCGTGGACTTCGCCAACCTCTACGCCGCCGAACACCTCCAGATCATCACCCGGGAGCCCTTCAGCGTACTGCCCCGCATCCGGCACGCCGGCTCCATCTTCCTGGGGCCTTACGCCCCCGTGCCAGTGGGGGACTATGCCTCCGGCACCAACCACGTCCTGCCCACCGGGCAGACGGCCCGCATGTTCTCCGGGCTGAGCGTCGACGACTTCATCAAGAAGCCCACCTTCCAGCACCTCACCAGGGAGGGGCTGCAGTCGCTCAAAGACGCCGTTATTCTACTGGCGGAAACGGAAGGCCTGCCCCTGCATGCCCGGGCCGTAGCCGAACGCTTCCGGTACGCCTGAGGTCCCCGTTCCCGGGACCCGGCGCTTGTCTTGTCAAGCCGGGGATGATGGTATATAGTTAAAAACATGGAAGCAGTCGGTTGCCGGAAACAGGTTCGGCGCCGCTTCCGGGACGCCCCCGGCACCTAAGCCTGGCGGCCGCAGGCAATCCCGGTAATTCATTCAGGAGAGCGACAGTGCAGAAACCAGAGGCGCTGGCGAGAACCATGGACCTCCCCGACATTGCCGACGTGCAGAGTATGCCGGACCACCGCAACATCGACATCGACAAGGTCGGGGTCAAGAATATTTCCTATCCCATTGTGGTGCTCGACAAATTCAACGGCACCCAGAATACCGTGGCCCGCATCAACGTCTACGTCAATCTGCCCTTCCGCCACAAGGGCACCCACATGAGCCGGTTCATCGAAATCCTCAGCGAATTCCGGCGCAACATCAGCATCAAGAACATCCAATCCATCCTGGAGGAAACCCGTCGCCGCCTCCACGCCCAATCTGCCCATATCGAACTCTCCTTTCCCTACTTCATCGAGAAGGAGGCCCCGGTCACCCACGCCCAAGGGCTTATGGAATACATCTGCTCCATGAAGGGGTCCCTGGCCGAAAACGGCCACATTGACCTGGTGGTGGGGATCAAGGTGCCCATCACCACCCTCTGCCCCTGCTCCAAGGAGATCAGCCAGGTGGGGGCCCACAATCAGCGGGGCGAAGTGCGGGTCCAGGTGCGGTTTAAAAAGTTCTTCTGGATCGAGGACTTGATCCGCCTCGTGGAAGAATCGGCCTCGTGCGAGGTCTACGCCCTCTTGAAACGCCAGGACGAAAAGTTCGTCACCGAACGGGCTTACTCCAATCCCATGTTCGTGGAGGATGTGGTCCGGGAGATCGCCCAAAAACTCGATGCCAACGACAACTTCATCTGGTATGCGGTGGAATCCGAAAATTTCGAATCCATCCACAACCACTCCGCCTACGCCTTCATCGAATCCCACAAGGCGTAACCCCCCCCACCCATTGCCGTACAAAACTGTAGGGGCGGTGCACGCACCGCCCCTACAATAAATTTCCCTCCCCCGGCCTTCTCTACCCCCGGCGCAAAAACCGCGCCAGCTGGCGGCTGTAAAAGTCTTTGGCGTCTTCGTCTTCGGGGGGGCTGAAGGTGGTGGGCTGTTTGCCGGCCTTGGCCTTCTTGAGGATGACCCCCTTGTCGCCGAAGACCTTGAGGGCGTTGCGCAGAGTGGCGTCCGAGAGGGCCTCGGCGCGCTCCACCTCCCCCACCTTATGGAGCTTGGCCCCGATGGTATGGATGCGCTTGAGGTACTCCCGTTCGTTGCGGGGCTTCTTCTTCAGATACCGGATGGACCGCAGCACGATCCAGTAGGATTCCAGGTAGTTGTGCAGCAGGTTGGCGAAGTAGGCCAGCTCCTTGAGGCCCGAGGCCGACAGGGTGTAGACCGCGCCCTCCCGGTCGAGCCGGGCCAGCACCCCCCTGGCGGTGAAATACTCCAGCACCGCGTCCACGTTGGCCTCGCTCCCCAGGTCGTTATAGACAAACTCGTACTTGAAGAAATCCTTGAGAAAACGGTAATCCTCCAGGATTTGGTCCCGGGAGAACTCGAACCCCTGGGTGGCCAGAATGGACATGGACACCAGGGAGGGGGGCACCAGGTAATGGATGATGTTGTCCTTGTAGTACTCCAGCACCAGGCGCTTGCTCTCATCGATGCTGTAGGCGCCCAGGCCCAGTTCGTCGGCCAGCTCCTCCTCCTTCTCGATGGCGGTGATGAGCTTGCGGGACTCGCACAGGACCAGGGTGTCGTCAATGGCCTTGGGGAGGTTGGCCAGGGTGTCGGCCAGAGGCACCTGCATGTGGCCCAGAAGGTCATGGAAGGCCTGAATGATGCTGAGCAGTTCCCGGCGATAGACCCCTTTGCGGGGATAGGTCAGCAGGGCGGCGCAGATCAGGGAAAAAGGCGTCACCACCGACACCTGGTTGATGGCGTTGATGATGTCGAAGGCCAGGTCCTTGCTGAGCCCCCGCACCTGGTCGTCGGCCACCTCGGCCTCGGTCAGGTGGTGCCGGGCCAGGAAATCCCGGTAATAGATGGGTTGGCTGAACTGGATATAGACCCGCCCGTAGCGCTTCTTCAGCAGCTTGCGCAGACGCAGGAGCTGGCTCAAATCTTCAGTGGTCTTCTGCCATCCCTGGAGTTCCTGGAGATAGGCCTTTTCCTCAATGACCTGGTCGTAGCCGATGAACACCGGCACGAAGATCAGGTTGGGGGTGACCCCCTCCTTATAGGCCTTGAGGATCATGTTGAGCAGCCCCAACTGGGGCAGCACCAGCTTGCCGGTGCGGCTGCGTCCCCCTTCGATGAAGAACTCGATGTTATAGCCCTCTTTGATGAGGGTCTTGATATAGGTGGTGAAGACCTCGGCATAGAGTTTGGCCCCGTGAAACTTGCGGCGGATGAAAAAGGCGCCGCACTTCCGGAAGATGGGGCCCAGGGGCCAGAAGGTCAGGTTCTTGCCGGCCGCGATGCGGGGCGGGTGGATATTGTTGCGGTAGAGCAGGTGGTTGAGGATCAGGTAGTCCACGTGGCTCTTGTGACAGGGGACATAGATCAGAGTGCCCTCCTGGGAGACCCGGCGAATGGTCTCCAGACCCTCCCAATCCACCGTGATGCCGTCAAAGATGTTCTGCCAGACCCAGTTCAGGACCCGGTCCAGGGCATTGAGATAAAAGACGTTGAAGTCGGCGGCGATCTCCTCGAAGTAGCTGCGCGCCGTCTTCTTGATCTTGCCGATCTTCTGGTTCTCCACCGCCGCCATGTGTTCCATGAAGCGGGTCAGGCCCGGGTTGGTGAGGGTGAGTTCCATGAACTCCTCCCGGCCCTTGATGACCGGGCCGGTGATCACCCGGCGGGTGCGGTCGATGCGGTCGATGAGCTCCCGGCGCACGCTCCGGGCCACCTCCCAAACGGGCACGTCCGCATTGGCCGGGTCCCGCAGGACTTCCTGGAGATTGAGGGGCTCCGCCACCTCCACCACCGCCCGCTTCCCCCGCATGAAGCACAGCCCCAGCTTCCGCATCCGTCCGGGATTCTCCGAATCCCCGAAGAAGAATTGGAACAGCCCCTTGGTCTCCCGGGAGGGCTCCCTTTCCATCACCATCTGGGGCACCAGGAAGATGGGCCGTTCCAGGTCCTTCTGGATCTCCAGCAGATGCCGCACCGGGTCCTCCCGGGGCTTGAAAAACCGCTGGCGAAAGCCCACCTGGTCCACCAGGAAGAGCAGCCCGGAGAGGTTCTGTTCCAACAGCGTCTTGAAGTAGCCATCCCGGTAGGGGTTGGGCCACTGGTGCTTGCGGGTAAAGGAATTCACCGCCGCGGTGATGATCTGGATGAGATGGGACAGCGGCTGCCAGATCCACAGGTTGAGGTCGAAGGCGAATTCCGGCACCGGCGCCACCGTCTCCCGGTAGCGGCGGTTGAAAAACAGAAAATCTAGGTGACTGCGGTACTTCAAGGCATAGACGACCACGCCCTGCTTTCCCAGCTCCTGCAAACGTTCCAACTGGCGGGGATTGACGTTGATCTTGGCGAAGGCGCGATCCAGGGTGTAGCGCAACAGGAACCCGGGACGGGCGGGAAGATACCCGTAATAGTGATACTCCCGGCCGCTGAAGATCTTCACCAGCCAGCTTTTCCAGCGGGCGAAGAGTCCCGGTTTGGGGGTGTGCTCTCCCGACGTCGGCATGGGAGGGTCCTCGGCAGATTGGTTTGACATAAGCGGTCGGTTATCAGCTAGTCGCTTACGTTTTGAATTCGCACGGATAACAGGATGAATATAACGACGGGGGTGGTGACTGTCAAACTATTTAACGGCCCCGGCCAGGGGCCCGTAACCGGAGGCTTGGAGAACACTTTCCCCCTCCTCCACCTGCCCTCCCCCCTACCCCATTCCGGGGTTGGGGATGGGGGTGTGGGGGAAGGGGCAGGGGGTGCGCCCCCTGGCCCCTTCCCCCACACATAATTCTCTTATTCCTCCTCCGCCGGCGCCGACAACAGGTCCAGACCCGCCTTTTTCACCGCCACCAGGCCCCCCGCCAGGTTGCGGGTGTCGGTGACGCCGACCGCGTCCAGGACGATCTGGGCCTCGTAGGAACGCAGGCCGGAGTTGCAGATCAGCACCAGGGGCCTTCCGTGCGGCACCTCCGCCAGGCGCCGCCGCAGTTGCCCCTGGGGAATATTGAGCCATTGCCCGGGCGAACGGCGCACCAGGGCCGCGGCGTTGTCCGGCTCCCGGGTGTCGATGAAGATGACCGGCTCGGACTCCCGCCACTCCCAAAGGTCCGGGAACTCCTCCGCCGGCAGGACGCGGTTGCGGCCCGCCACCGTATTGTCGGCCACGTGGGCCACGGTGTTGAGGATGTCCACCGCCGCCGCGAAGGGCGGCGCCGCGGCCACCTCCAGGTTGGCCAGATCGGCCAGGGTGGGTTTGAACGGCAGCAGGGCCGCCACCGCGTCGAGGCGGGCCTTCACCCCGTCGTTCAGCGGCCCCACCCCCTGGAGCCCCAGCACCCGCCGGCTGGGCCGGTCCACCACCAGTTGCAGACACATCATCTCCTGGCCGGGATAAAAATGGGCCCGGTCCGCCTGCGACACCAGGACCGACACGGCGTCGAACCCGGCCCGCCGGGCCGCCGCCAGGGTCAGTCCGGTGGCCCCCACGGCCAGATCGAAGACCTTGAGGATCTGGGTGCCCACCACCCCGGGAAAGCTCTCCTGCCCCCCGGCCAGGTTGGTACCGATGACCCGGCCCTGGCGGCTGGCCACGGCCCCGGAAGGGAACCAGACCTTCTCCCCGCTCACCAGATGCACCTGCTCCACGCAGTCGCCGCCGGCGTAGATACGCGGATCGTCCGTCTGCAACCGGGCATTCACCCCGATACCGCCGGTGGCGCCCACGGCCAGTCCGGCCTCCCGGGCCAGCCGGACGCGCGGCCGGGACCCCAGGGCCGTGATCACCAGGTCGGCGGGAAGCGTCCGCCCGGAGGTCGCCACCCCGGTCACCACGCCGTCCTCCGCCGTGATCCCCGTCACGGCTTCGCCGGTGTGCACGGCCACGCCCTGGGCCTCCAGATGGGCCTGCACCATGGCCGCCATTACCGGGTCCAGGACCTCGGGCAACAGTTGTGGGGCCGTCTCCACCACCGCGGTTTCCAGGCCCCAGAGGTCGGCCGCGGCCTCCGCCAGGGCCAAGCCCCAAGCCCCCCCGCCGATGACCGCCACCCCCTCCACCTGTCCCCGGGCGATGCTGTCCTTCACCGCCGCGGCCTGGAGCGGGGTGTAGACCGTGACCACCCCGGGCAACTCGGCGCCGGGAATCTCGAGCCGCACCGGCGTGCTCCCGGTGGCCAGGACCAGGTAGTCGTAGGGGAGGTCATACTCCCGGCCCCGGTCCAGATCCTCAAGCCGCACTATGCCGCCCTCCCGGTCGATGGCCGCCGCCCGGGTGCGCCGCCGCACCTCCACCCCCTTGGTGTCGGCGAAGAATGCATCGTCCCGCCGCACCATATAGGTGGCGGACTCCAGGTCCTTCAGGTCCGAGACGTCTCCGGAGAGGTAATACGGCAGGCCGCAGCGGTCATAGGAGACCACCTCCGCCTGGTCCACCATGATCACGTCAGCCTGGGGCAGCAGCCGTTTGGCCCGGCAGGCGGCCTTGGAGCCGGCGGCCACAGCGCCGATGACGACAATGCGAGGGGCCATGGAAACCTCGTGGAAGCAGGAGTTGCGGTTTTACGCGCCGATGCCGCCGGCCGCACCAAGGCCCACCCGCGGCATCAGTAGGTTTTTATCAGGGACGGGAACCCGTGTCAAACCTCTCTCGTCCCGTAGCTCTGAAAAGTGTCTGGGAAGTTTGCTGCTGACCTGAAAGACCTGAATTATGGTGGCACAGGCATCTTGCCTGTGAATGACTGCACGGGCCGGAAGCCCGTGCCAACTTCCCCTTTCGTCTTTCGTCTTTGCCCTGGCGCCTCTATCCTACAAGATCACCGCGTCCCGGCCGGTCTCCAGGACCGCGTCCATCGCCTCCGGAGCCGTCAGCAGGCTGTGCAGGACGACGCTAAGGTCCTCCACCTTATACGGTTTTTGCAACACCCCGGCAAAGCCGTGGTCGCGGTAGTGGGTCATGATGGCATCTTCGGCATAGCCGCTGGAGACCAGGGCCTTTACCCCCGAATCCAGGGCCTTGAGCTTCTCCAGGGTCTCCATCCCCCCCATGCCGCCGGGAATGGTCAGGTCCAGGATAACCACCGCAAAGCCGTGCCCTTCCGCCAGGGCCTGACGATACTGCTCCAACGCCTCCGCCCCGTCCGTAGTCAAAGTCGCCTCATACCCAAGATACGTCAACATTCTCGCCGCGATATCGCGTACCATGGGCTCGTCATCCATCACCAGGACTCGCCCTGTCCCTTGATAAATCTCCAGCCGGGACGGCCGCGGCGTCAGCGCCGCCTGTATCGAGGCCGGCAGCAGGATGGTGAAGGTGGTTCCCTTCCCCAGCTGCGACGTCACCGTGACGTGGCCCTCATGGTTCTTGATGATGGAATAGACCGTGGCCAACCCCAAACCGCTGCCTTGCTGCTTGGTGGAGAAATACGGGTCGAAGATCCGGGGCAGGTAATCCCCCGGGATGCCGATGCCCTGGTCGGCGATGCTGATCTCCACGTAGGGCCCCTCCACCAACGGTATCCCGGCCTGCGCACCCAACCTGCAATTTTCCGCCCCGATCTTGATCACCCCGCCCGCCGGCATGGCCTGGGTGGCGTTGATCACCAAATTCTGCACCACCTGGCTGATCTGCCCCTCATCCACCTCCACCGGCCACAGATCCTCCGCCAGCGAGAACTCACACCGCACCTGGGAACCCCGCAGGGCGAATCCCGCCGATTCCTCCACAATCTCCTTTAGTGAGGCCAACTTCTTCACCGGCGCTCCGCCCTTGGCAAAGGTAAGCAACTGCTGGACCAGGTCCCGGGCCCGCAAGGAGGCCTTTTCCGCCTCCACCAGACGCGCCCCCTGGCCGCTGTCCGGGGCCGTATCCAGAAGCGCCAGAGAGATATTCCCCAAAATGCCCGTGAGAATGTTGTTGAAATCATGGGCGATGCCCCCCGCCAAAATCCCCAGGGAGCGCAGCTTTTCCACCTTTAACAATTCCTCTTCCATCTTCTGCTTGAAGGTCACGTCCCGGAAAACCAACACCGCCCCGATGACCCTCTGGTTGAGGTCGATGATGGGCGCCCCGCTGTCGGCGATCAGCCGGGACCGGCCGTCCCGGGCGAGCAACCGGGTATGGTTGGTCAGACTGCTGGGCTCCCCCGTCGCCAGGATGCGCTTTACCGGGCTGACGCACACCTCCCCGGTATCCTCCCTGATGATCTGAAACACCTCATCCACCGGCCGATCCAAAACCTCGGCCTGACTCCAGCCGGTGAACTCCTCGGCCACGTGGTTCATCAGCTTGATGCGCCCATCCATGTCGGTGGCGATCACCGCGTCCCCGATGGAACTCAGGGTCACCCCCAGACGCTCCTTTTCCGCCGCCAACCCCTCTTCCGCCCGCCGGCGCTGCATCAGCTTCCACATGCCGTCCATGAGCAGGGTCAACTGCCGCACGTCGGCCTCGTCATAGGGCTCTTCCTTGTTCCCCACCCCGGCCACCGCCACGATGCGGCTGCCCTCGAAGATGGGCACGTTCAGGTGCCGCCGGATTTTCACATGGCCCTCGGGGTAGCCCCGTTTAAAAGGACCGGGCGCCCCGTAGTCGTTGGTGATCACCGGCCGGCGCTGGCGCACCGCCTCCCCCCACAGACCAGTCTGTTCCACCGGAGCCACGAAGGTCTTATCGGCGATGCCGCATTCCTTGAGGGCCTGCCGGGACCAGGCATACATGCTCAGCGTGGTCTCATCCTCGTCCATGAAGGCCAGGTAGCCCATGGTGCTCCGCGTCAGCCGCACCCCCTCCTCCATGGCAAAGGTGGCGATCTCCCGGATGGGGGCCTCCTGCATCTGCCCCAACTGCACCAGGGCCTCCAACCGGCTCTCGTCAAAATGGAGTTCCTCCTCCACCCGCCGGCGCTCCAGGGCATTCACCAGGATATCTCCCACCATCTTGAGGAGGATAATGGTATCGTCCGACCAGGACATGTCCTGCCGCACCGAATCGAAGCCCAAAAACCCCACCAGGGTCCCCTGGTGCACCAGGGGGACCACCACCAGCGACTGGATGTCCTGCCGCTGGAACTCCCACTTCTCCTTGTCGGCCTCCGGGGGCAGATCGGCTACCCGGGGGACATGGAAAACTTCCAGATGGCGCATCTTGGCGGCGAACCAGGGCAACTCCGTATCCAACACCAGCCCTTGCAACTGGTCCGCCTGAGCCTCGATCCCCGGGGCGCACCACTCGAAGGTATTGCTCGCCAATCGACCTTCCTCATGCATCTGAAAGACGTAAGCCCGGTCCACCTCGGCAAAGGTGCCGATGGCCTCCAGGGCCCGGGAGATGCCGATGCCGATGTCCTCAAACCGCAGATTGATGAATTCCGTCGAGATCCGGGTGATCAGTCCCTCAAACTGCAGCCGGTAATGCAGATCGGCCTCCGCCCGCTTCCGCTCCGTAATGTCGGTGGCGATCCCCACCACCCGTCTGACGGTCCCGTCGGTCTCCAGAATCGGGTTCAAAATAACCTGGTACGATCTCGGCTGCCCGATGGGATGGTGGTATTCCCCCTCAAAGACCGCCATCGTGCCCTGGGCGGCCCGGGTGATCGCCCCCGCCACCGTGTCCCGGAATCCCTCCGGCCACATCCCGGCAAAGTCCCGACCGATAATCCCCTCCTCCGGACGTCCGAAATACAGCAACCCCTGGGGATTGATGGCCAGAAAACTCCCTTCCGCATCCAACAGGCCGATGCAGTCCGGGGCCCCCTCCACCACGGTCTGGTAGACCCGCTCCGTCACCCCCAGCCGGGCCGCCCCCTCCAGGGTGGTGTCCCATAAGATGAACGTCCCCATGGCCGTCAGACACAGAAACAGCGCCGCCCCCATGCCCAGCAGCCGATGGATGACTTCATGTTGCCGCGCCCCCATGACCACCACGGACCAGCCCTTCAGGGCCGCCGGTTGACGCAGGGAAAACCACTCCTTTCCCTGAAATCTGATGGCCTCGCTCTCCCCCGGCTCCTGCTCCAAAACCGCGGAAAATGGTCCTTTGCCAAACTGCCGGGAGGCGATCAACTCGCCCTGGGCCTCGGCAGACAGGGGCCACAGGCTCTTTAACACCAGAGCCGGCCGGCTGCTCAGAAAGATTACCCCGTGCGGACCGATAAAAAAGACCAGGGGATCTTTATAGAGGATGGACTCCAGGCCCCCGATGAGCCGTTTGACCACCGCCACTCCCGCGATCTTCCCCCCCCGGTCCCGAATGGGCGCACTGGCATAGAGCCCCCGCTCCAATGACGTGGCCCCCAGCGCCAGATAGCGGCCGAACCCCCCCGCGATGGCCTGCTGAAAATACGGGCGGAAGACATAGGATTTGCCCACAAAGCTGTCGGGGTCGTTCCGGTTGGAGGAGGCCACCGTGATCCCCCGGGCGTTCATCACATAACACACCGCCCCGAAAAAGGCCCGGCTGTACCGGTCCAACACCTCGTTGGCGACCCCCAGGGTCGCCTCATTCCGTGAGTGCAACACCGGCCCCACCCCCGGCGCCCCCGACATGGCCTGGGCAATGCTCTGGGTCTCCTCCATCTCCGCCGTCACCAGTTGGTTGAATTGCCTCAGGTAATGCTGGGCGATGGTGCGTTCTTCCCGGGCCGCCTGCGTCCCCAGAAACTGGGTGATGACCCAGCCCAACCCCAGCAGCAGCATTAGGGCCGCCGGCATGGTCCAGGTCAGCCACCGCCGCACCTTCAGGGTGTAGACGTCCATCTCCTCCGGCGACACCTCCCGGGCCCAGAGCCAGAGCGAGGCCAATAACCCCATGACCACGCCGACCCCCAAGGCCTGCAAGGCCAGTCCCGACATCCGGAACAGGTCGCTGGACACCCCCACGACGCGATCCCAAGGCCCCAAAATCAACATGACCAAGCCATAGCTGGCCATACAGAGTGCCGCCGCCTGGCCCCATCCGAAGCCCTCCCTCAGCCGGGACGCCGCCCGCCATAAGACCCAGGCCGCCCCCAAGGCCCCGGGAAGACCTAAGACCAGGCGCAGCGACACCTCCAGCCCGGCCAGTCCTCCCAGCAAACCTCCCGCCGCCAGTCCCAGCCCGCACCAGACCAGCCAACGACCGGGAACCCGGGTGTACTGCCGGGCCAAACTCAAACGGGCAAATTCCACCAAACAGGCGAAGGATATCCCCAACCACCCCACTTCCACCATCTGCAGCCAGGGGGCGTCTCCCAGAATGAACTCGGGCAGGCCCATCCATTCACCCAGGCCCCGGGTCAGTGCAAAGGCTGCCAGCCAACCCCAGGGCAGGGAATGGCGACCGAAGCGGCCCAGGACCTGGCACACCGCCGCCAGCAGGATAAAGGCCAGCCCGTAGCAGAACACCGCATAATCCCGTTGCTGTAAGAGGAAGGTAAGCATTATGGTCTCAACCGAGTTCCATTCCCCACCCCGGGAAGAACCCGGGGCGCAGCCTACAATTGATATTTATTATCATTATCTCGGCGACAACTCCGACGCGCAAGTACTTCTTGTGTCCTTGTATAATTATTAAGTTCCAGTGCCCCCCCTTCAAATTCCGCCTGGAGGTTTGTCCCTCTGTATCCCGAAATCGGTTTCAGATCCAACTCTGACGCTATGAACTTACTGATAATATTAATTCTATTAACCGTTCGTCGAAATCTTCCATCACCTACGGACCATGCCCCTTAAGGCAAACCGAAGACGCGCCCTGTTGTTTAAGCTGATAGCTGACCGCTGATCGCCGAAAGCCAATTTTTGCGGGAAACTGAAACCCGAACCCTGTATAACCCCATCTCTAGCGTATATCGGACGCCGGGCTCCTCAACAATAATCGCTTGCACTTTATTGAACCACCCGATATAGTGTGACATCTGACTGTGCATAAGGGTTGCGAATGGGAGATCAACACGTCGGCCAAGCGATTGGCATCCTGGGAACCGGGGTTTACCTGCCTCAACAAGTGCTCACCAACGCCGACCTGGAAAAGCTGGTCGACACCACCGAGGCCTGGATCATGGAGCGCACCGGCATCCGGGAGCGCCGCATCGCCGGTCCCGATGAGGACGTCGCCTCCATGGGTGCCGCTGCGGCTCGGCTGGCCCTGGAAGACAGCGGCCTCTCCCCCGGGGATTTGCATTATATCATTGTGGGCACCAATTCCCCCAACTACCTGTTCCCGGCCACGGCCATCCGCATCCAACAAGCCCTGGGACTCGACAGCCGCATCGCCGCCTTCGATATCCAGGCCGGCTGCTCCGGCTTCAATTTCGCCCTCCACGTGGCCGAAAAACTGGTCGCCTCCAAAAACGAGTACGCCTTGGTCATCGGCAGCGATGCCAACTCCCGTATCGTCGACTGGACCGACCGCAGCACCTGCATTCTCTTTGGTGACGGCGCCGGCGCCGTGGTCCTGGGTCCCACCGACAAAAGCCGGGTGCTGGCCTCCTTCATTGCCTCGGAATACTTCCCCAAGCTCTACCTGGAGACCGAATTCAACCACCTGGTGAGCCCCTTCCGTCCCCAAGTCGACTCCCCCAACAACTACCTCATCATGGACGGGCCCGAGGTCTTCAAGTTCGCCGTCAACGCCGTCCGGGTGAGCCTGCGTCGCATCCTCGAAGCCGCCGATATGACCCGGGAGGAGATCGATTACCTCATCATCCACCAGGGCAACCAACGCATCCTGGAGGCCGGGGCACGCTTCGCCAAGGTCCCCATGGAAAAGGTCCACGTCAACATCGACCGCTATGGTAATACCTCGGCCGCCTCGGTACCCATCGCCCTCCACGAAGCCCTCCGGGAAGGCCATATCAAACCCGGCCACCGCGTCATCACCATCAGCTTCGGGGCCGGCACCACCTGGGCCGCCACCGCCTTGCAGTGGCTGACCTAATTCCCCCCGGCGCCTGCCATAACCCTCAACCGCCGATATAACAAAAGGGGCGCTCGGCGACGCCCCTTCTCGTCTCATCCCTTGAACCTGCTCTCCACGTGCCCTTCGCTGACCTCGGCTGCAGCCCTCACATGATGCGGATTCGCTTGGGTTGCGGCTCTTCCGGGGTGGCCGGAGCTTCCTTGGGGGCCGGTTCCGGAGTCCGGGGCGTGGGTTCGCTGGGGACGCGGATCGGAGCCGACTTCACCTCTGAGGCCTCCGTCTTGCTCGGTTTGGCGGGCTCTCGCCGCTCCTCCGCCTTCTTGGCCGGGGCCGGGGCCGGCTCCTCCTCTTCGGCGGCCTCTGCCGGGGCGGCCTTGCGCGGCTTGGCGGGCTCTCGCCGCTCCTCTACCTTTTTGGTCGGGGTCGCCGGCTTCTCCGGCGCCTTCGCCGCCGGTGGCTTCGGGGCCGTCGGAGGCGGCGTTGCAGCCGGGGGCGCGGTCGCGGTCGGCGGGGCCGCCTCTTCCGGCGGTGGCGCCGCCACCGGGGCGTTGCTCAGATAGCGGGCGTTCACCCAGCCCACCGTCCCCGATTGCCGAGCCCGGACCTGAATCCAGTCCTCGAATTCCCCCAGTTTCTCCACTTCACTGTTCCGGTCCAACGACCCCACCCGGGGGCAGTCCATTCCGGGACAGGCCCGCAGATTCAGCTTCGAAGCCGCCACATAGAGCAATGCGGCCGGGGGCGGGGGCGCCGCCACGGGCGCCGGCGCCGAAGGCCGGGTCGGCTCCGGGGGTTCCCAGACATAGCGTTTCATACAGCCGCTCACTGCCGCCAGGAACACCAGCCCCGCCAGCACCGCCACCACTGGCCTGACTACGGCTCGTATCTGTTTCTCCCACACGCTTCTCATCACGAATAACCTATCTCTTTGCTCTCCCGAATCTTCCAGACGCCGCCCGCCCCCTCCAGGATGATCTGGAAGGCGGACCGGTGCAGCTCAAACGCCTTGGTTTGGTGGTTGAAGAGCTGAAAATTCCAAATCAACTCGGCACTGGCCACATTCGGGCCGACAAGATGCACGTTGCTGATGTTATAAGATATGTTCTTGAAATCATAAGTCTTCCAGTTCTCATAGGTGGCCCGCTCCAACTGCCCCAACTCCGGGTAGGCCGATGAGTAACAGCTCAGGAACTGGTTCATATCCTTATTCATATGGGCGGCCCGAATCTTCTCCGCCACCCGCTCCACCTCCCGCTGCAGGTTGTCGGCCCGCGGCGCCGGAGTGTAGGAGGGCGTGGTCTCCGCCGGACGCATCGCCGGCTTGGACTTCGGCTCCCGCAACACCACATAGGTTATCGCCAGAAGCACCAATAATCCTGCCACCCCCCCGATCCAGACCTTGGACCGCCGGCGCGGCGCCGGGCCTTGGTCCCGTTCCGGCGGCGGCGGATAAAATACCCCGGCCTTGGCCGAGCCTTTCTTAGCCCCCCGGGATGGCACCGCCACTCGAACCCGTTGGCCGCATTCCGTGCAAAAGTTCTGCCCCGGATACACCGGCTCCCGACAATTGGAACAAAAATTCTTGGGGGAGTTTTCATCCGGCATCAAAGGATTGCCGCAACGCTGACAGAATCGATGCTCGTCACCATGCAGGGTGTGGCATTGGGGGCAAATGGCCATAATCGTCGAATCCCATGTCCTCGGGCTATATTGGTGGTCCGGCAGCGGCGCGGCGCGCTCGGCGGCATGCCGGTTGTCGCCTCTGATGACACCACAGTATTATATTTTCTGCTAAAATACAAGACCTTTATGGTTCCGGGCGGTGCTCCTGGCCCCATCCCCACCGGCCCGACGCCCCACAATCAGGTTGACACCCGTGCCGCTTCGCGTTTACATTCTGTCAAAAGACGCCCGGGGGGACCATGGCCGCCAAACCGTCAGCCCAAAAAAAACTGAAGCAGCCCGACGAATTCATTACCCTGTCCAGCCGACTCCTGACCTTCGCCACCACTTACTACCGACACGGGCTGGCCCTCCTGCTCCTTCTGGCCGTGGCCGTCGGCGGCTGGGGCCTCTATCAGCAACACCGCGCCAGCCAGCTGGCCGCGGCCTCGGATCAGCTTGCCCAACTCCGCCTCGAGTTGTCCCTTCCCGGCCCCTCCGCCGATACCCTGGCGGCCCTGGAAAAGCTCGCCGCCACCTACCCCGGCCTCGGCCCCTCCGTGGTGGCCCGGATTTACCAGGCTCACCTCCTCTACCAGGATAAAAAATATGCCGACGCCGCCGCCCTGTACCGGTCCCTCCAGGGCCGCGACCCCGGCCTGGACGTGCTCCTCACCGAAAACCTCAGCTATTGCCTCGAGGCCCAGGGGCAGTATGAGGCCGCCGCCGCGGCCCTGAACCCCCTGGTGCAGGAGGCCCAACCCGCCTTCCGCACCGACTACCTGCGCCGCCAGGCCTTCCTCTACGAGCGGGCCGGAAATCGCCCCCAGGCCGCCGCCCTCTACAAGGAGCTCCTGACCCTGCGGCCCAACCCCATCCTGGCCTCCTTTCTGCAGGAGAAGATCGCCAGTTTGGAGGCCGCGCCGTAAAGCCTCAGCCGGCCTCTGCCGTTTGGCACCCGGGCTGTACTTGCCCTATGCCATAATATCCCGCTTCATCTGTTCAAACTCGTCCTTCCCGATCTCACCCCGGGCATAGCGTTTCTTCAGGATATCCAGCGCCGTCTCCCCCCCTGCGGGAGTTCCCGCCTCTCCCGGTGGCCGGAATCCGCTGCGCCCGAACATCAGATACAGACAGACAATGACCGCCACCAGCATAACCACCGGCATCATCATGGGCATGAACCACATCGGCCCCCACCAGAAATACTCTTGTCCCATGGAAGTCTCCCTTTCCGGTTCCGGCAGTTTCCCTAGGCGCCGCTTCCGGGTTCATAATCAAGCTTCCGCCCCCGTGTAATCGCCGTGTGCCCGAACTTCTTCTGGATGGTATCCAGGGCCTGGTCCAAACGATCCTGACGCATCTGTCCCTCACTGGGAAACAGCACCCCCTGGCCCCCCGCCCGGCTTAGCTGCGACACGCTCACCCCCACCAGCCGCACCGGCATGCGCAGCTTCACCTTCTCCAACAACCCCGCGACCGCGGCAAAGATCACTTGGGTGCTGTGGGTGGGCTCCAACAGGGTGGTACTCCGGGTGATCTGCCGGAAGTCCGAGTACTTGAGCTTCAGGGTCACCGTCCTCCCCTTCAGACCGTGCTTACGCAGGTCCCGGCCCACTTCCTCGGCCTGGGCCTGCAGCCACCGGCGCAGCACCTCCCGGTCCTCGGTATCCGAGGCCAGGGTGTCCTCGGCCCCGCTGGACTTGGCCTCGGTTTCCGGGACCACCGGGGAGGCGTCGATCCCCAACGCCCGCTCGTATAGGGCCCGCCCCCATTTCCCCAGTTGTTTGGCCCAGTACTCCGGCGTCTCCCGCCGGATGTCCCCCGCGGTCTGCACCCCCAGGGCCGCCAGCCGTTCCCGGGTCTTGGGCCCCACCCCGGGGATCTTCTCCACCGGCAGGGTCATGAGAAAATTCTCCACCGCCTCTGGTGGTATGACGGTCAAACCGTCCGGTTTGTTAAGGTCCGAGGCGATCTTGGCCAAAAATTTATTGGGGGCCAGCCCCACCGAGCAGGTGAGTCCGGTTCTCTCCCGAACCTGCGCCTTGAGCCGGGCCGCCAGTTCCTCCGGCCGGCCGTGCAGGCCCTCGGTCCCGGTCAGGTCCACGTAGGCCTCGTCGATGGACACCTGCTCCACCAGGGGGGAGACCTCCGCCAGGAGGGCCATCACCTCCCGGGACACCTCTTTATACCGCCCCATCCGCACCGGCAGAAAGACCCCCGGGGGACACAATTTCCGGGCTGTGAACATGGGTAGGGCGGAGTGCACCCCGTATTTCCGGGCCTCGTACGAGGCCGCCGACACCACTCCCCGGGTGCCGCCCCCCACGATCACCGGTTTACCCCGCAGCTCCGGATTATCCCGCTGCTCCACCGCGGCGTAGAAGGCGTCCATATCCACATGCATGATGACCCGGTGCATACGTCTCGGATAATAGCAGGTTCCGGTTGCCGGTTAAGAAATCGGATAGTTTCAGGTTTCGAGTTAGCGAGAGGGACAATTTTTTAGCTGACAGCTAAAAGCTGACAGCTACAAGCTAGTTACTTCACTCCGCAAACAACTCCGTACTCAAATACCTCTCCCCGGTGCTGGGCAGGATCACCACGATCTGCTGGCCCCGGTTCTCGGGCCGCCGGGCCAGCTGCAGGGCCGCGGCCGTGGCCGCCCCCGAGGAGATGCCGCACAGCAGGCCCTCCACCCGGGCCAGGTCCCGGGCGGTGGCGAAGGCCTCCGCGTTGCTCACGGTGATCACTTCGTCGATGACCCCCTGATTCAACACCCCCGGCACAAACCCGGCGCCGATGCCCTGGATCTTGTGGGGCCCGGGCTTGCCCCCGGACAAGACCGGCGAGTCCGCCGGTTCCACCGCCACCGCCTGGAACGTCGGTTTGCGCGCCTTGATGGCCTCCGCCACCCCGGTAATGGTGCCGCCGGTCCCCACCCCGGCCACCACGACATCCACCTGCCCGCCGGTATCCCGCCAGATCTCCTCGGCCGTGGTGCGCCGATGGATGGCGGGGTTGGCGGGATTGCTGAACTGGTCCGGCATGTAGGTGTTGTCGTGCTCGCCCAGGATCTCCACCGCCTTCCTGATGGCCCCGGTCATGCCCTCCACCGCCGGGGTCAGCACCACCTCCGCCCCCAGGTGCTTCAGGAGCTTGCGCCGCTCCAGGCTCATGGTCTCCGGCATGGTCAGGATCAGCCGGTATTTCTTGGCGGCGCAGACAAAGGCCAGGGCGATCCCGGTGTTGCCGCTGGTGGGTTCCACGATCAGGCTGTCGTGCCGGATCAGCCCTTTGGCCTCCGCCGCCTCGATCATCGACACCCCGATGCGGTCCTTGACGCTCCCCAGGGGGTTCATGTACTCCACTTTAGCCAGCACCGTGGCCGGCATCCCCAGGGTCAGGGTATGGAGCTGCACCAGGGGGGTCCCCCCCACCGCCCGGACAATATTGGGATAGACCATGTCCTTCTCCTTTCCGGTTACCGCACTGTGCCTTTGATCACCAACTCCGGCTTCTTCAGGAACACTCGGGTGTCCGGCGGCACCGACTCCGTCAGCCAGACATTGCCGCCGATGGTGCTGCGCGCCCCGATCACCGTCTCCCCGCCCAAAATCGTCGCCCCGGAGTAGATAATTACGTCATCCTCAATGGTGGGGTGCCGTTTTCGGTCCCGCAGCGACTCCACCGCCTCCGGCGGCAGCGACAGCGCCCCCAGGGTCACCCCCTGGTAGAGCCGCACCCGCGTCCCGATGCGGGTGGTTTCGCCGATCACCACCCCGGTGCCGTGGTCGATGAAGAAGCTCTCCCCGATCTGGGCCCCGGGATGAATGTCGATTCCCGTCTTGCCGTGGGCGTACTCCGCCATGATGCGGGGGATCAGGGGAATCCCCTGTCGGTGGAGTTGGTGCGCCACCCGGTAGACCATGATGGCGAACAGCCCCGGGTAGCAAAAGATGATCTCGTCATAGCTCTTGGCCGCCGGGTCGCCGCTGTGGGCCGCCCGCACGTCGGTGGCCAGCAGCACCCGCAGCCGGGGCAGCTCCCGCATGAACTGCAGGGCCTCCCGCTGGCCCCGGTCCCCGCACCGGGTGCAGTCCCGATGGTAGCGCAGACACTCATGCCGGATGGCGTGGGTGAGCTGCTCGGCCAGCCGCCCGTAAAACTCCATGGCCTCCTGGCCCAGGTAGTAGGGCAGGTTCAGTTCGTCCAGCCGCACCCGGTGGAAATATCCGGGGAAGATCAGCCGGCCGGCGCCCTGCACCAGCTCCACCGCCGCCTCCCGGGAGGGAATGGGCTCCGGCCCCACGTGGTCGAAGCACTCCCCCGAGCGGCAGGACTGCACCAGCGCCTCCACCACCGCCGGGACCTCTTGCCGCCAGTCGCGCTCCGCCTCCACCTCCACCTGGCACCGGTCCTTGTCCACCGCATCCGTCATGTCATACACCCTTGCCCGTCATAACTGGCTCTTAGCTGCTGGCTGTCGGCTTTCAGCTTTCAGTTGTCAGTTGTCAGTCTTTCTGTTACGGAGAGTTCCTGCCCTGAAAATCGTCATAATAATGACACCGGCATCCTTTCTCCTCGTTGCCAAGCTCCAGCTTGGGAACGCCATGACCCGCCACGCTCCGGCCTGGCCGCCTCTCACGGTGGCACCGGCATCCTGCCGATACCCCATCATCCGGCCCCAATCCCCCCAAGGACTTTTCCCGTGACTTTTCGCCCTCCACCCCACAATTCTCACGGCTCACGGCCTAAGTCATCTCGCACAGCTGTTCGGCCGCGGCCCAGTAGGGCGACAGTTCCCGCAGCCGGGCGATCACCGGCGGGAACTTCTCGATGACAAAGTCGATCTCTGCTTCCGTGGTATAGATGCTCAGGCTGAATCTGATACTGCCGTGCGCCATGGTGAAGGGCACCCCCATGGCCCGCAGCACGTGCGAAGGCTGCAGGGACCCCGAGGTGCAGGCCGACCCACTCGCCCTTTCGGCGGGAGTCCCTCCAACCTCTCTATCGGCCCCGATGGTCATGGTAGCAAATCTATACCCGCCTTAGCCAAGATTTCTCTCGGTTTTGCATAACATGATTACTATCATATCGATAATCTCTTGAGAATACGCATCGAGGCAAGTTATCCGGAGACAGGCTATGGGTCAGGACTTGTCCTGGGAGGGGCGGCGGGTGAGGTTCACCTATGTTACTGCACCTATAAAATTGAAGATTTTGCTCCACCTCCTTTATATCAAATCTTTGATTGCAAAACCCGGGGGCTTTCGCCTCGCTTAAAATGTCGGCACTGAAGTTTCCAGGTGAATCAACTTGGGCCCCTGCTTCATTTGGAAGCGCCCGTTCACCGTCTCCCAAACCCAGCCGGAGTATCCGTAGCCCCCTATGGCCTTGGTAACGAGGGCGCCTCGCCAGGATCGGGCCCAGGTTTCATTGAGGGCCACGGTGCCGAACTTGCCGAAGGTGTAGCCAGTCACAGGATGGCAATAGTCCTCCCCCTTCAAGGCCGCGGCCGCCTGAGTGGCCTGGGAGCCGCCGAACAGCGCCGCTCTCAGGCCGTACTTATGGTTCCCGGCCCGAGAGATGACCTCTTCCACCGTCTCGAAGCTGGTGGTAAAGAGAACCGGCCCGAAGATCTCCTCCCGCATCCCCAGCATGTCATCGGTAGCGCCCTTGACGATGGCGGGAGGAACCAGGTTGCCCTGGATCTTCCCGGTTGACATGACCCGGGCGCCCCTGCCCACCGCATCCTGCAGCGCCACCGTGATTCTGGCCACCGCCAGGTCACTGGCCACCGGCGTGATATCCGCGCTGCGATCTTCCGGATCGCCGACCAAGAGAGTTTGCACTTCGTCTGCCAGCATCTCCAAAAACCGGTCGTAGATAGCGCGATGTATAAAGATCCTCTTGGGGGCGGTGCAGGTCTGGCCGGAAAAGAAAAACTTCGCAGCCATGAGATCCGCCAGGGCCAGCTCCAAGTCGGCATCGGGAAACACGATGAAGGGGTCCGACCCCGGGCCCTCGAAGATCATCTTCTTTCTCGTCTCCCGAAACGCGTCCTCATATGGCAACACGTGCTCATCGGAGCCGAAGTAGACCATGGCGGCGACCTGCGGATTTTTTAGGGCTGCCATCATGAAGTGGCCGCCGCTGGCTCGATGAAACTGGATGTCGGATCCGAAAATGGGCCGGTAGATTTTCTCGGTCAGGGCCATGAGCCGAGAGCCCTTGGATGAAAACCTTACCAGGACCTTATTGCCAGCCAGGTAGGCCGCAGTGATGACGGTATTCAACCAGGTGCTGCCATTGTACGACAGCATTACCGCCACCCAGGAATCCGGGCCTTGCAAGGGCTGGCGGCCATCCAGGGATTTCCCGGTTTCTCCGAACAGGTTGAGGTTTTCCACAGCCAAGTCCAGCTCATAGGAGCTGTCTTTGGGGGAAAATTTCAGGTCGCCCACGGCCCGGGCGATAATCTGTTCCCGACGGCGCCGTAGCGACTGGGCCAGCCGCATGACCTTTTTAAATCTTTCTTCAAAAGCCATCTTTCCCCTCCGTATCGGAAAAACTGGAAAGTGCGAGACGCAGTTCCCATCTCTATCCTGAAGGGGGTTAGGTATGAGGTCTGCTGCCGCGGTCGAACTTCACCGTTTTTTGGCTCGGGAAGCCCGGTGCATAATCATTTCCCGGCAGCGGCTCCATCTCCAGCCGGATCGCCGTCTTTAGGGGGCAATAGCCTCAACGTCCAGAGCCACTGCTTAACCGAACATCTTCTGGTAGAAAAAGCCTTATTGTTTAATTTTTGCCTTGGCCTTCTTAAAGTCAGCTTCCAAATCATCAAAGCCTTTTCGCACCCTGCCCTTGAGAGCTTCCCATTCTTCGGCGCCTGCACCCTTGAATTCTTGCAGCCTCTGGTGGGCCGAGTCCAGGATGTTCCGCAAATTCTCCAGCCGCCTTTTCAAGTCAGCTTTGGTCTCTTCGGTGGCTTTCTCAGCCCCCGCTTTCAACCCAGCGATATGGGTGTCCAATATTTCCAGGTTTTCCGCCATCTTCTTTAAAAAAGTCTTTTTCTCTTCCATCGTTGCCTCTCAACTCAACGTATTTAAACCCCTCGGCGGTAGTGGCCGATCTGTTGAAAATTTAAGGCAGGAAATATTAGTTGTCAAGTTAATTGTTAGCAGATATATTTAATTTATTGACTGGGGCCAGGATTGCCTTGCTCCGGAGAGCGGTGTCCATCTCCTTTTGGGGGATGAATTTGTCCACCACACTGAATATTTTAAATATGCACTCCGGTAATTTGATTCTCCGGCGGTGGCTATCTTCTTGGAACTGAGGGCATCGCTTTTTTTTTACCGGGATCATCTGATTATCTTGTCATCGAAACAATTAATATGCTATATATAAATACAGGGCTGATTTTACAATAAGACCTTAGATTAACTAGCTATGGGGACTCTGGATATTTCCCAATTATCAGTGGGCGGATTAACTTAAAAAGGCTCCATATGGCCAAGAGATACACCATCGAAACATCCACGGGCTTTATCATTTACCGCACCGCCCTGGCGATGCGAGTAATTTTTCAACGAGTCCTGAAGGAGCAGGGATTTGATATGACCCCCGAGCAATATGGGATTCTGGTCCTTCTCTTAGAAGCGGAGGGATGTTCCCAAAAGGAGATTGGCGACGTCCTCTTCAAGGACAAACCCAACATTAGCCGGATGTTGGACGCCCTGGAGAGGAAAAGATTAATCCTGCGCCAGGCCACCGACCGGAGGAGATATGCCATCTTTCTAACCGAAGAGGGAAGAAAGCTGGCCGAAGAGATTATTCCTGTCCGGCTCCAGCTGGAAGAAAAAAGTTTCTACGGCATCTTAGCGAGGGAAAAAGAAATGTTGGAAAACCTCCTGAATAAAATCTACGGGAATGTGACATAAATTTTTTATCCTATAAGTTATTATAATAACAGTTATATAATTAGCTTTGGTAGTAACATCTCTTGCTTTCAACAGGACCGGCCTTGGGCACGGGAGACTCCTTATGCACATTTTGATGGCAACCCCGGAAGCTTCCCCCTTTGCCCGGGCCGGCAATCTGGCAGAGGTTATTTATGGCCTCGCTCGTGCTTTGGTGCGCTCAGGGAACCGGGTGACCGTCGTCATTCCCCTGTACCGCCAGGCGAAACGCTCGGGATGGCAAGGCTATTTTACCGGACGGACTGTATCCGTCCCGCTTTCCTACAAAACTTTCGAGGCAGAAATATTTCATGTCACCTTGGAACCGGGATTAGATTTCTATTGCATCCGCCAGGACTCCCTCTTCGATCGTGACGGCCTCTACGGCAATTGCTACGGCGAGTTTCTGGACAACGCCGAGCGCTTCGTTTTCTTTAGCCGGGCGGTGATGGAGATGGTCGAGACCCTGGATCTGGAATTTGATGTCTGCCATTGCCACGAATGGCAGACCGGCTTGGTGCCGGTTTACAGCCGCACCCTGTATAACCAACGACGACGCTGGGAACGGCTCCCGGTGGTCTATTCGGTGCACAACGCCGGGTACCAGGGCATTTTCCCGGTTTACGATTTCCCTCTCACCGGGTTGGACTGGGGGCTCTTCTCCCCCCAGACCCTGGAATTCTGCGGCAGGGTCAATTTCATGAAAGGTGGCCTGGTCTTCGCCGATCTGCTCAGTACCGTAAGCTCCCGGTATCGGGAAGAAATCCTGACCGCTGAATACGGCTTCGGGTTAGAGGGGGTTTTCCAGGAGCGTGCTTCAGAACTCTTCGCAATCCCCGCGGGAGTGGATTATTCTCGCTGGAACACCTTGCATAACGCTCTCTTGGCCGCCCCTTACGACGAGACTGATCTGGCAGGGAAACAGGCCTGCAAGGCCCACCTGGCGGCCCGCTTCGACCTGGACTTACCTCTGGAACGCCCCCTCATCGGCATGAACACCCCCCTCGTGGAACCCAAGGGGATCGATCTGGTCGAGAGTATCCTGGAAGACCTGATGCGCCTGGAGGTGGGATTCGTGTTGCAGGGATGCGGGGAGGAACGCCATCAATACCTCTTAACGGAATTGCAGGCGCGCCACCCGGACCGTATTGGCCTGTTTATCGGCCATTCGCAGGTCCTCGCCCACCGGATCATCGCCGGCAGCGACATCTTTTTGATGCCGTCCCGCTATGAACCCCAGGGCCTGGACATTCTCCATTGCCTGCGCTATGGTGCGGTTCCCGTGGTGCGGGCCACCGGCGGACTGGATGAAAACATCCAGGAATATGACCCCAAGACCGGACAAGGTAATGGGTTTAAGTTCTCCGACTATACGCCGGAGGAATTGATGAGAGCCGTGCGTCGGGCCCTAACCCTGTTTCCTGAGAAGGCTAGCTGGGAAGCCTTGATCCGGAACAACATGACCTTGGACCTGTCCTGGGAGAGAGTCATTCCCCAATATCTGGAGTTCTATCGGCGGGCCCGGGAAAAGCGGCAGCGCCACCTGTCGGCCGCCGATGACGGCGTCCGCCAGAAAAATATAGATCTCGGAGACCTGGAATGAGCCCAAGGAGAAAAAGACTCGGCCTCTCCCTGGGCGCCGGCGGCGCCAAGGGGCTCTGCCAGATTGCCTTTCTGAAAGTCCTGGACGAGGTGGGGGTGCGACCCACCGTTATCGCCGGAACCAGCATCGGCGCCATCATCGGGGCTTTCTATGCCGCGGGAATGTCTGGCGCGGAATTGGAGCAGGAATTAAAGAACATCGGCCTCAAAGACCTTTACAAAATGGCCGTGGATTTCTCTCTGTTCAGTTATTCAGCCCTCCTGAAGGGGAAAGGGGTGGAGGACTTTCTTAAACTTGCCCTGCCGGTCCAGGTTTTTGAGGAATTGGAGGTCCCCCTGAAGGTAGTGGCCACCGATTTCTGGAAAAGAGAGCCCGTGGTGTTCGACTCCGGGGACCTGGTCAGCGCCATCAGAGCCAGCATTGCCATGCCCTTCGTCTTTGCACCCATGGTCAGGGAAGGTATCGTGCTCATTGACGGTGGCGCCGTCAATCCCCTGCCGTACGACCTGGTGCAGTCCGAGTGCGACTTCACCATCGCCATCGATGTGTCCGGCGTCAAGGAACAGCCAGACAGCCTGGTTCCCAACATGGTGGAGAGCGTCCTGTCCACCTTCCAAATTATGCAGGCATCAATTGTGGCTGCCAAGATGAAGGCAGGACCACCGGACTTGTATGTCAAACCGGAATTGCGCAACATCCGGACCCTGGATTTCTACCGCTACAAGGAAATCTTGTCAGGGGTCGACGCGGAAGTGGAGCAGTTCAAAGAACAATTGACCAGGTATTTATCATTACCCTGAAGAAGAAAGACCCCACGGCCCCGGGAAGCAACCGCCGGTCTGCACAAAAACAACTCATGCCTTAATGGTAACTTTTTTGTTTTTATTAATGTTGCCTTATTAACAGTTAACAACGCATGTTATTTCAAACCTTGCGGAGGGAGCTATGAAAGCATGTTCTTCAGCCGTGCTTATTTCTATCCTGGCCCTTGGGCTTGCTGCTTGCGGGGGCCAAGAGACCCCCGAACAAAAATTTGCCGAGATGGCGAAAAAGGCAGCCGCGGGAGATGTCCTGGCCTGGTATCGGCTGGGGTTCATGCATGAACGGGGAATCGGCGTCGCCCCGGATAAATTTCAGGCTTCGGTATGCTACCGGAAGGCGGCGGAGAAAGGCCAGTGTCAGGCCCAATATCGCCTCGGTTCCCTGTATTACCACGGCCTGGGGGTGCCGAGAGATTTGCCGCAGGCCGCCGAGTGGTATAAAAAAGCTGCGGAGCAGGGATATTCCCCGGCCCAGGCGGCCCTGGGGAACATGTATCTGGAGGGCGAAGGCGTCCCCCAGGACAGTTCCAGGGCGGCATACTGGCATAAGAAATCTTTAAAATTAAAGAAACCGGTAGACTTGCCTCGGCATTAAGCCTTTCGACCGCATGTGCCACAAGGTCCGGCCGGACCGGAAAGGAAGATGATTCAGCCCCGTGGTCTCCCAATTTATTAAGCCCCCCATGGATGGGGTGCACCCGTCCACATGGCCTTCCCGCCGCTGCGAATTCCGTTGAATTCTCTTGACAATGCGTCGAATGGTTCTATAATGTGAACTTTTATTCATATTATGAACGAGATATTCGTCGGCGGAGGTCAAACGATGGCAGATCAGAAGCTCCCGAGACGGGAAAGGGAGAAGTTGCGGCAACGTCAGGAGATGCTGGCCACCGCCCTGGACCTCTTTGCTCAGAAGGGCTACCATAACGTCTCCGTGCACGAGATCGCCGAGAAATCCGAGTTCGCCATCGGCACTCTCTACAAGTTCTTCCAGAACAAGGAGGACCTTTACAAGGCTCTGGTTTTGGAGCTATGCAACGAGTTCGAAGACTCAATCACTCGAGCCATTGAACAGCCGCAAGACGAAGTAGAAAAACTGCGCAGTTATGTCCGGGCCAAAACGGCGGTGTTTCACCGCAACCTCCCCTCCATTCGCCTGTTTCTGGCCGAGAGCAGAGGGACGAGCTTCAACATAAAGCCCGGCCTGGATGATGGAATCCGCAAACGATATTACAACTACCTGGAAAGCCTTGCGGCGATCTTTGAGTCCGGGATCAAAAAACAACGCTTCAAGAAAATCGCCGACCCCTATTACCTGGCTGTAGCTCTCGCCAGCATCATCGATGCGTTTCTTCTTCTCTGGCTCGACATGCCCGAGAGTCATTCTTACCCGGAAGATCCGGATGTCATTTTAAATATTTTCTTCCGAGGGCTGATTGATCCGTAATTCCGTCCCTGGTTGGCACAGTGAATACGTTCATGAAGATATGGGGAGATCTCTGATGCAATGGAAGCAGAACGGTTATGAACCGCTGAAATGGACCGGAACTTTGCTGGCTCTGATGATTTGTCTGGGCGGCTGCGACCGCAGCCACGGGCAGCAGGGCGGGCCGCCCCGCGTCCCGGAAGTGGCCACGGTGATCATTCAGCCCCAGCAGGTGGAACTGACCACCGAGTTGCCGGGCCGCACGACTCCTTATCTGGTGGCCGAAATCCGCCCCCAGGTCAATGGCATTATTAAGAAGCGCCTGTTCCGGGAGGGCTCCGATGTCAAAGCCGGCCAGTTGCTGTACCAGATTGATCCCGCCCCCTTTCAGGTGGCCCTTGACTCCGCCAAGGCCTCCCTCGGCAAGGCGCAAGCCAATCTGCCCTCGATCCGGTTGAAGGCCGAGCGACACCGGGAACTGTTGGCGGACAACGCGGTCAGCAAGCAGGACTACGATGACGCGGCCGCGGCCATGGAACAGGCCCGGGCCGAGATCGAATATTGGAAGGCCCAAGTGGAAGCCGCCCGCATCAATCTGGGCTACACCCGGGTCACCGCGCCCATCTCCGGGCGCATCGGCAAGTCCTCGGTGACGGACGGCGCCCTGGTGACGGCGTATCAACCCATGTCCCTGGCCACCATTCAACAGCTCGACCCCATTTACGTCGATGTGACCCAATCGTCGGCCGAGCTGTTGCGGTTGAAACGGAATCTGGAAGCCGGCCAACTCAGCGCCGATGGGAAAAACGGCAAAAAAGTACGCATCCTCCTGGAAGATTGCACCCCCTATCCCCTGGAAGGCATGCTGCAATTCCGCGACATCACGGTGGACCAGGCCACCGGTTCTTTCACCCTGCGTATCGTCGTCCCGAATCCGAAACACCTGCTTCTGCCGGGCATGTTCATGCGGGCCGTGGTGCAGGAGGGGATCGCGGAACAGGCCATCCTGGTCCCGCAACAAGGGGTGAGCCGCACGCCCAAGGGGGACCCCGTCGCCCTGGTGGTGGATGAGGCCGGCACGGTCCAGCAGCGGCCGCTGACCCTCAACCGGGCCCTCGGCGACCAATGGCTGGTCGCTTCCGGCCTCCAGACGGGGGAGCGCGTGATTGTCGAGGGCATGCTGAACATCCGGCCGGGCGCCACGGTCAAGGCCGTGGCCTGGGATGGCCCCAAGGCCAGCGGGGAAGCCATGAAAACGGTATGCCCGCCGGTGAAATCGCACTGACGGAGGACTGTGATGTTATCGAACTTCTTTCTGGACCGTCCGGTCTTCGCCTGGGTCATCGCCATCATCATGATGCTGGCGGGCGGACTGGCGATCTACAATCTGCCCATCTCCCAGTATCCTCCCATCGCCCCTCCGTCCATCGCCATTGACGCCTTTTATCCCGGGGCTTCGGCCGAAACCGTGGAAAACAGCGTGGTCCAGATCATCGAACAGAAGATGACCGGATTCGACAAGTTGTTGTACATGTCCGCCAGCAGCGATGCCTCCGGGGCCGGGAGAATCGAACTCACCTTCGCCCCGGGAACCGATCCGGACCTGGCTTGGGCCATGGTGCAGAATAAGCTCCAGCTCGCCCAGGCCAGTCTGCCCGACGTGGTGCAGCGCCAGGGCGTCAAGGTCAGCAAATCCACCAAGAATTACCTGATCATTGTGGGTCTGACCTCCGAAGACGGCAGCATGGATGAGTTTGACCTGGCGGACTATGCCCAGGCCAACATCGAGCAGGTGCTGGCCCGGGTGCCGGGGGTGGGGGAAGTGGAAACCTTTACGTCCCAGTATGCCATGCGGGTCTGGCTCAATCCGGAGAAACTGAACAATTACCGCCTGACCATGGAAGATGTCATCACGAGACTGCAAGCCTATAACGTGGAGGTTTCCGCCGGCCAGTTCGGCGGGATTCCGGCGGTGGCCGGCCAGCGCTTGAACGCCTCCATCATCGTCCAGAACCTGCTCAAGACCCCGGAGGAATTCGCCGCCATCCCGCTGCGCGTCAATCCGGACGGGTCCATCGTGCGCGTGCGCGACGTGGGACGGACGGAGCTGGGCACCGAGCGCTACGGCAGCAAGGTGCTGTATAACGGCCAACCCGGGGGCGCCCTGGCGGTCAGGCAGGCCGCCGGGGCCAACGCCCTGACCACCGCCGACGGCGTCAAGGCGAAGATGGCGGAGCTGTCCCGGTACTTTCCTCCCGGCATGAAGGTCATCTACCCCTATGACACCACCCCCTTTGTGAGGGTGGCCATCAACGAGGTGGTCTGGACCCTGTTCGAAGCGATCTTGCTGGTCTTCCTGGTGATGTATATATTCCTGGGCAACCTGCGGGCCACGCTGATTCCCACCCTGGCGGTGCCGGTGGTGATCCTGGGAACCTTCGCGGTCTTGGGATTATTCGGGTTCTCCATCAACATGCTGACCATGTTCGCCATGGTGCTGGCCATCGGCCTGCTGGTGGACGACGCCATCGTGGTGGTGGAGAACGTGGAACGGGTCATGAGCGAGGAGGGACTGCCGCCCCGGGAAGCGACCCGCAAGTCCATGGAGGAAATCACCAGCGCCTTGATCGGCATCGGGCTGGTGCTGGCCGCGGTGTTCGGCCCCATGGCCTTCTTCGGCGGCTCCACCGGAGTCATTTACCGCCAGTTTTCGGTGACCGTCATCGCCGCCATGCTGTTGTCGGTGGTGGTGGCCCTGATCCTGACCCCGGTGCTCTGCGCCTCGCTCCTCAAGCCGGTGGCCCCGGGACATGAGGCCGCGGAGACCGGCTTTTGGCTTTTCCGGCCGTTTTTCCGGTGGTTCGACCGGACGTTTCTCTGGACCAGGGACAGGTACCAGGCCCTGGTGGGACAGATTCTCGGCAAGAAGCTGCGCTACCTGGTTATTTACCTGCTGATCGTGGTGGCCCTGGTCTTCCTGTTCCAGCGCATGCCCACCGCCTATCTTCCCAATGAAGACCAGGGCATCATGTTCGTCCAAACGATGCTGCCGGCGGGTTCGACCCTGGAACAGACCCAGCAGGTCCAGGATCAGGTCCGCGCCCATTTTCTGGAGGATGAGAAGAAGGCGGTGGCGTCCATTTTCACGGTGGCCGGCCGGGGTTTTTCCGGGGCCGGGCAGAACGTGGGGCTGGCCTTCGTCAAGCTCAGGGACTGGGAGCTGCGCCCCGGAGCGAACCAGAAAGTGGAGGCCCTGGTGGGGCGCGCCATGGCCAAGTTCTCCCAACTCCGCAACGCCCGGGTGTTCGCCTTCCCGCCGCCGGCCGTCATGGAACTGGGACGGGCGGGGGGGTTCGACTTTCAATTGCAGGACCGGGCCGGGCTGGGCCACGAAGCCTTGATGGCGGCCCGCAACCAGATGCTGGGTATGGCGGCCCAGGACCCGCGGCTGGTCCGGGTCCGTCCCAGCGGCTTGGAAGATGTGACCCAATACCGCATCGACGTGGATTGGGAAAAGGCGGGGGCCCTGGGGGTCCCCATCAACGCCATCCACAACACCATCTCGGCGGCCTTCGGCAGCGCCTATGTTAACGACTTCATCCAGGGGGGGCGGGTCAAGCGGGTCTATGCCCAAGCCGACGCGCCCTACCGGATGCTGCCCCAAGACCTGGAGCGGCTCTATATCCGCAATGCCGCGGGCACGATGACGCCGTTCACGTCCTTCGCCACCGGCCACTGGTTCCAGGGTTCGCCGCTGTTGGAGCGCTACAACAGCTTCCCGTCATTGAATATCTGGGGCGAGCCAGCCCCCGGGAGAAGCTCCGGGGAGGCCATGCAGGTCATGGAGGACATCGTCGCCCAGCTGCCCAAAGGGGTCGGTCATGACTGGACCGGCATCTCCTACCAGGAGCGCATGGCCAAGGCCCAGACCGGCCTGCTCTACACCTTCTCCATTATCGTGATCTTTCTCTGCCTGGCCGCCCTGTACGAAAGTTGGACCATTCCCATCACCATCCTGCTGGCCTTGCCGCTGGGGGTCATCGGCGGCGTGGTGGCCACCTCGCTGCGGGGACTGCCCAATGATGTCTACTTCCAGATCGGACTCCTCACCGTTTTGGGGCTCACCACCAAGAACGCCATTTTGATCGTGCAGTTCGCCATGGCCAAGGTGGAGGAGGGCATGGGGTTGATCGAAGCCACCCTGGAGGGGGCAAAATTGCGGCTGCGTCCCATCGTCATGACCTCGCTGGCCTTCGGCTTCGGCGTCCTGCCCCTGGCCCTGGCCACCGGGGCCGGCGCCGGCGCGCAAATGGCCATCGGCACCGGGGTCCTGGGCGGGATGGTTACCGCCACCTTCCTGGCGATCTTCTTTATTCCCCTGTTTTTTGTCGGGGTGGTGCGACTGTTCGGCAAGAAACAAGGCGTCCCCAAGGCCGAGCCCGGTGCGGACGCCGCACGTCCTGCGGAGGGCCAGTGACATGATCTGGAAGCTGCTTTCCCTTCTGGCCGTAACGGCCGTTCTGGGCCCCGGCTGTACCATGATCCCGAATTACACCCGGCCCGAGGCGCCGGTCTCCGCTGACTGGCCCGGTGGCCCGGCCTACCAAGCGCCCCCGGCGGCATCGGGGGCTCCCGCGGCCGCCGACCTGCAATGGCGGGAATTCTTCACCGATGCCCGGCTGCAGGAAATCATCGAGACGGCCTTGCAGAACAACCGTGATCTGCGGGTGGCCGCCTTGAACGTGGACCGGGCCCGGGCCCTGTACCGGGTCCAGCAGTCCGAGCTGTTTCCCACGGTGGAATCGAAATCCAGCGCCAGCAAGTCACGGGTCAAGATTTCCGGTAGCACCGGTCTGGTGACCGTGGAGGAGTACGGCGTCAATCTGGGTATTGCGTCCTGGGAGATCGATTTCTTCGGCCGCATCCGCAGCTTGGGGAAACGGGCCCTGGAGGAATATTTCGCCACCGACCAGGCCCGGCGCAGCACCCAGATCCTGCTGATCTCCGAAGTCGCCCGGGCCTATCTGACCCTGGCCGCGGACCGGGAAAACCTCAAACTGGCCAAATCCACCCTGGAGAGCCAGCAGGCCGCCCAGTATCTAATCCGCCGGCGCTTTGAAGTGGGGCTGGCGCCCGAGCTGGACCTGCGCCAGGTGCAAACCAGGGTGGATGCGGCCCGGGTGGATGTGGCGAAGTACACGGCCCAGGTGGCCCAGGATGAAAATGCCCTGACCCTGCTGGCCGGGGCGCCGGTGCCGGCCGAACGGTTGCCGGAGGAATTGAGCGTCGTCAAACCCCTGCCGGAGGTGTCGCCCGGGACGCCCTCCGAGGTGCTCCTGCGCCGTCCGGACATTCTCCAGGCCGAGCATGTGCTCAAGGCCGCCAATGCCAACATCGGCGCGGCCCGGGCGGCTTTCTTTCCCCGCGTTTCCCTCACCTCGGCCATCGGCACCGCCAGCGGCGAATTGTCGGGCCTGTTCAAGTCCGGCTCCTTCGTCTGGAGCTATGCCCCCCAAATCGTGTTGCCCATCTTCGATGCCCGCACCTGGTCGGCGCTCAGGGTAACCAAGGTGGAACGGGAGATCGCCGTGGCCCAATACGAGAAGGCGATCCAGGGGGCCTTCCGGGAGGTGGCCGATGTCCTGGCTCAAAAGGGCACCCTGGGGGACCAATTGGAGGCGCAACAATCCCTGTTGGATGCCACCGCCAAAACCTACCGGCTCTCCACTGCCCGCTATGAGAAGGGGATCGACATCTACCTGAACGTGCTGGATGCCCAACGTTCCCTCTACTCCGCCCAGCAGGGACTCATCGCCATCCGTCTGGCCAAGCTCGCCAATCAGGTGCGCCTCTACGCGGTACTGGGCGGGGGCGATTCCAATACCCCGCCTGAAGGGGGATAATACCGGGTGACGCTCACAGGTCCAGTTTGGGTCGCTGCCGCCGGTGCCGGCGGGGAATCCTGCCCCTTTCTTTAACCACAGGGTGATATAATGGAACCTGATAGCCGCACCGGGAGGCCAGGCGGACTGATCCCGGGCGCACTTGCACAGGAGTCAGAAAACACATCGAACGGGGATGAACGCATGACAGACCGGAGCAAAACACGGTGGAAACGGGCCGCAGGGGTTGGCGCGATCATGGCGATCGCCGCGCTGCTGGTCTGGCAGTTATTCCAAGGCAAAGGCGACGGCAAGGTTCTCGCCAGCGCCAATGGACGCATCGAAGCCACCGAGATCGATGTGGCGGCCAAGTATTCGGGCCGGATAAAGGCCATCCTCGTCGATGAAGGCGACTTCGTGACCGCCGGTCAGGTGGTGGCGCAGATGGATATAGATGTGCTCCAGGCGCAACTGCGTCAGGCCGAAGCGCAAGCCCGGCAAGCGCAAAGCGCCATCGCCACCGCCCGCAGCAAGCTGGCCCAGCGCCAGAGCGAAAAAGCCGCGGCCCAGGCTGTGGTGGTGCAGCGCCAGGCAGAACTCGACGTCTCCCGGAAACGCTCGGCCCGTTCCTCGGCCCTGGCCGAGAAAGCCGCGGTGTCGCACCAGGAGGCGGATGACGACCGGGCTCGCGTCCAAGCCAACGAAGCCGCCATCAGTGCGGCCCAGGCGCAGGTCGCGGCGGCCGACGCGGCCATTGCCACGTCCCGCTCTGAGGTGCTCGAGGCCCAATCGTCCTTTGAGGCCGCCGGGGCCACCGTCGAGCGCATCAAGGCCGACATCGACGACAGCGACCTGAAAGCGCCCCGCGACGGACGCATCCAGTACCGGGTGGCTCAATCGTTGGAGGTGGTGGGGGCCGGCGGGCGGGTGCTGAACATGATTGATTTGCACGATGTCTATATGACCTTTTTCCTGCCCACCGTAGAGGCCGGGCGGGTCACGCTGGGCTCCGAGGTGCGCCTGGTGCTGGATGCCGCGCCGGAATATGTGATTCCGGCCAAGGTGTCCTTCGTCGCCGATGTGGCGCAGTTCACCCCCAAGACGGTGGAAACCGCCAGCGAGCGCGAAAAGCTGATGTTCCGCCTCAAGGCGCATATTCCCTCCGATCTGCTTCGCAAATATGTCATGCAGGTGAAAACCGGGTTGCCCGGTATGGCGTATGTGAAGCTGGACCCGCAGGCCCCCTGGCCGGCCCGCCTGCAAGTGAAACTGCCGGAATGACCGAACCGCAAGCCGATGCCGGCATGCCGGGCACAGGGACCGGCAACGCAGACTCCGCGCCGGTGGTCCGCGTGTCGGAGGTCAGCCTGCGTTACGGCAACACCCAGGCGCTGGATGCGGTCAACCTGGACATACCGGCCGGCCACATGGTCGGCCTGATCGGCCCGGATGGAGTGGGCAAGTCCAGCCTGTTTGCGCTGATTGCCGGCGCCCGCGTCATTCAGAACGGCCGCGTCGAGGTGCTGGGCGGCGACATGGCCGCGGTGCGACATCGCCGGTTGGTCTGCCCGCGCGTGGCCTACATGCCCCAGGGGCTGGGCAAGAACCTCTATCCCACCCTGTCGGTGTTCGAAAACGTCGAGTTCTTTGCCCGTCTGTTCGGCCATGATCGCCGCGAACGGGAGCGGCGTATCGCCGAGCTGCTGGAAGCCACCGGTCTGGCGCCTTTTTCAGAGCGGCCCGCCGGCAAGCTCTCGGGCGGCATGAAGCAGAAGCTCGGGCTGTGCTGTGCCCTGATCCACGACCCTGACCTCTTGATCCTCGACGAACCCACCACCGGGGTCGATCCCTTGTCCCGCCGCCAGTTCTGGGAACTCATCGACCGGATCCGGGCGGCCCGGCCCGGCATGAGCGTATTGGTCGCCACGGCCTATATGGAAGAAGCCCTGCGCTTCGATTGGCTGGTGGCGATGAACTCCGGCCGGGTGCTGGCCACCGGCGCGCCGCCGGAATTGCTCCACCAGACCGATACCGCCACGCTGGAAGAGGCCTTTATCGCCCTGCTGCCGCAAGCCGAACGCGACGGCTACCGACCGGTGCACCTTCCTCCCCGTGAAGAGGGCGCACCTGCCGATATCGCCATCGAGGCGAGCGACCTGACCATGCAGTTTGGGGATTTCGTCGCCGTGGATCAGGTGAGCTTCCAAATCGGCCGGGGCGAAATCTTCGGGTTCCTGGGCTCCAATGGGTGCGGCAAGACCACGACCATGAAGATGCTGACCGGCCTGTTGCCGCCCACTGAAGGGCAGGCCTCGCTGTTCGACCGCCCGGTGGATCCCCACGATCTCGACACCCGCCGCCGGGTGGGCTACATGTCGCAGTCCTTTTCGCTCTACACGGAACTCACGGTGCGGCAAAACCTGGAGCTGCACGCCCGGCTCTTCCGCCTGCCCAGTGACCGAATTCCCGCCCGGGTAGCCGAGATGTCCGAACGCTTCGACCTGACGGAGGTTATGGAGGCCCTGCCCGAGACGTTGCCCCTCGGCGTCCGCCAGCGGCTGTCGCTGGCCGTGGCGATGATCCACGGCCCGGAGATGCTGATCCTGGATGAGCCGACCTCCGGCGTCGACCCGGTGGCACGCGACGGTTTCTGGCAGATCATGATCGACCTGGCGCGCCGGGACCACGTCACCATCTTCATTTCCACCCATTTCATGAACGAGGCGGAGCGTTGCGACCGCATCTCCTTGATGCATGCCGGACGCGTGCTGGTGAGCGATACCCCGGCGCGTCTGAAAGCCAGCCGAGGCTCGCTCACGCTGGAAGAGGCCTTCATTTCCTACCTCGAAGAAGCTGCCACCGAAGGTCAGGCCCCCCTACCAGCCGCTTCGTCCGCACCCGTTTTGTCCCCGACGGCCCTCCCGCCCTCTGAGCCCAGTGTCCCCTCAAGCCGGCACCATTGGTTGGATCCGCGCCGCCTGTTCAGCTACACCCGGCGAGAGGCCCTGGAACTGCGCCGGGACCCCATCCGGCTGACTCTGGCCCTGCTGGGGAGCGCCATCCTGATGCTTGTGTTCGGCTTCGGCATCACCTTGGATGTGGAGGATCTCCCCTTCGCGGTGCTCGACCGCGACCAGACCACGATCAGCCGCGACTACGCCCTCAATCTGGCGGGATCGCATTATTACTTCGTCGAACACCGGCCGATCACCGATTATGATGACCTGGAAGGGCGTATGCGCGCCGGCGAGATCAGTCTGGCCATCGAGATCCCGCCCGGGTTCGCCCGGGACCTGGCCCGGGGCCGGCCGGTGGCGGTGGGGGCCTGGATCGACGGCGCCATGCCCCAACGGGCTGAGACCGTACGCGGCTATGTGCAGGGCATGCACAACCTCTGGCTGACCACACGCGGCACCCAAGCCTTGGGCTCCCATGCCGTGGCGGGGCTGGTCAACATCGAAACCCGGTTTCGCTACAACCCTGACATCAAGAGCATGGTGGCCATGGTGCCGGCGGTCATTCCGCTGCTGCTGATGATGATCCCGGCCATGTTGACCGCGCTTTCCGTCGTGCGCGAGAAAGAGTTGGGCTCCATCGTCAATCTCTACGTCACGCCGGTCAGTCGCCTGGAGTTTTTGCTCGGCAAGCAGATTCCTTACGTGGCGTTGTCCATGCTCAGTTTTCTGCTGCTGGTGCTGCTGGCGATCACCGTCTTCGGCGTCCCCTTGAAGGGCAGCTTTTTCGCCCTGACGGCCGGGGCCTTGCTCTATGTCATCTCCTCCACTGCCATTGGCCTGCTGACTTCGACCTTCACGCGCAGCCAGGTCGCGGCTCTGTTCGCTACCTTCGTGCTCACCGTTCTACCCGCAACCCAGTTCTCGGGGATGATCGATCCGGTATCGTCCCTGGAGGGGGTGGGGGCCCTGATCGGCAAGATCTATCCCATGACCTATTTTATGATCATTTCGCGCGGCGCCTACTCCAAGGCACTCTATCTGTCCGACCTGTACGCCTCGTTCATTCCCCTGACCATTGCCGTCCCGGTGCTGATCGTCTTGTCCGCCGTCCTCCTCAAAAAGCAGGAGCGTTGACCATGCGCCCCGCCAATATCCTACACCTGGGCGTCAAGGAACTCCGCAGCCTCAGCCGCGACCCCATCATGATCGTGCTCATCGTTTATGCCTTTACCTTGTCGGTGTACTCTTTTGCCACGGCCATGCCGGAAACCCTCCACAAGGCGCCCATCGCCATCGTGGACGAGGATCGGTCGCCCCTGTCCAGCCGCATTGTGGCGGCCTTCTATCCCCCGTATTTCCTCCCCCCGGCGATGATCTCCTGGTCCGAGATGGATGCCGGCATGGACGCCGGGCGCTACACCTTCACCCTCGACATTCCCCCGAACTTCCAGCGGGATGTCCTGGCCGGCCGCCATCCCCGGATCCAGCTCAATGTCGATGCCACCCGGATGACCCAGGCCTTTACCGGCAGCGGCTACATCCAAACCATCGTCACCGGCGAAGTCAACGCCTTTGTCCAAAAGCACAGGGCGGCGGCCGCACCGCCGGTGGATCTCGCCCTGCGGGTCAAGTTCAACCCCAACCTTAACAAATCCTGGTTCGGCGCGGTCATGGAGGTGATCAACAACGTCACCATGCTCTCCATCTTGCTCACCGGCGCCGCCCTGATCCGGGAACGCGAGCATGGCACCATCGAGCATCTGCTGGTGATGCCCATCACCCCTTTCGAGATCATGGCCGCCAAAGTCTGGGCCATGGCCCTGGTGGTGCTGACCTCGACAGCCTTATCGCTCATCTTCATTGTCCAGGGACTGTTGTCAGTGCCCATTGCCGGCTCGCTGCCGCTCTTTCTGGCCGGCGCCACGCTGCATCTTTTCGCCGCCACCTCGATGGGAATCTTCCTGGGCACCATCGCCCGTTCCATGCCGCAGTTCGGCTTGCTGGCGGTACTGGTGTTGCTGCCGCTGCAGATGCTTTCGGGAGCCACGACCCCGCGGGAGAGCATGCCCGCCATCGTGCAGGACGTGATGCTGGCCGCACCCAACACGCATTTCGTCATGCTCGCCCAGGCCATCCTCTATCGCGGCGCCGGCCTGGATACCGTCTGGCCGCATTTTGTGGCCTTGGCGGCCATCGGCGTCATCCTGTTCATCCTGTCCCTCGGCCGCTTCCGGAAAGCCTTGCGAACCATGGCGTGAGGGGTTTCGGCTGCCCCGGAAAAAAATCATGCCCCGGGCTGCGGACCGAGGCCGATCGTTCCAACCCCCATAGCCTTCGGGAGGCGGTTCGTCCAGTTTGCTCCGAACCCGTTTTTTCGGCCCTTATGGGAGACTAACTATTCCGGCCGGGGGCCCATAGTGAATTTCCCGGGGTTTGACGCTGCTGCCGATGGGCTGGATGTCCCAATCCTGGGCGGCTGCCATTTTCTGGCACCGGCTCATCCCCCACGACGTCCTGGGCCGAGATCACGATGGCCTCTGCGCATCCCGGCCGGGGCGGCGATGGCGGCACCCCCCTGCTTTTGCGTGAGTTCGACGGCGTAACGCCAGGCCCGACCCAGGTCCGGGACTCCGGTCGCCACCACCTGGACGGCTTGGGCCTGCGCCTTCAAGATTTCCCGGTCATGACAGTGAACCATGATGGTCCGCTTGGGCAAGGCGCCGCCGCCCTGCCGGGCGAGACCTTCAGGGGAGAAACCCTCGAGGAACGATTTGCTCAAGCCCATTCGGGTGAAGCGCCTCTCCGACCAGGGGTTCGAGCCGATTCGGGACCTGTTATTCCAGGATCAGCTCAAAACCGGAGAGAAACTCATGCCGGAAAGGGAACTGGCCGAGCCCCTGGGGGTGAGTCGCCCCACGGTGCGGGAGGCCATTAATAAGCCGGCGACCACGGGATTCCTGGAACAACGCCAAGGACAGGGCACCTTTGCCCGCTCCGTCGATTCCCGGAGAGGGAACAACCCCCTGACCGCCATCCCGCAGGGTCGCGAGGCCTCCCTGGAGGATCTGCTGGAGGTGCGGACGGGTCTGGAAAACCAGGCCGCCATCGGTCGTCGCAAACGAATAAACATTGAAAGGTCTGGAGCAACCGTGGTTGCCACCAGTTGCCCGGCCTGCATGATTCAGCTTACCGACAGGCTTTCCCAGGCAGGTTCCCGGGTGCAGGCGAAACATGTCGCCCCAATCTATGCTGAGACCCTCCTGGATTGAGGTGGGAATTGCAGAATCCGCCGGAGCAATCGGCCTAAGCGAATCCGAAGCCCTGGCCTGCCGCCTCCACACCGGGGATTCACGGCTTGTGACTTAACCGGGGCCAAGCCCGGCTCTCCTGGTTAAGCGAGATGCCGGAGGCCCTGGCCCGTTTGACCTACCCTTTCCCGCCCTCCTGACATCCCCATCCCCCTGTTGCGAGACAATGTCTTCGGAATGATAGCCATGTTAAAAAATATTGACTGCGAGTTTAAAATTATAAACACATCACTTCCCGCTGATATACATACTTATAAATAAATTAATATCTTATAAATGGCCCGATATGTGCAAAATAATGGATGATATTTTAATAAATAATTTTTTTTGCCCTCGCGTTCAAGAAACTAAACATATCTCCCTGCAAAAGGAGGTGAGGAAATAAGACCTGACCGTAAGAGGCTGCCGGCCATGCCTTCCAACCTTAAGTTTTTCGGGTAATGACTGACCCAGATGGTCGGCAATGAGTGTGCTCTCTTTTATGTAGATAACTTTATAAGGTAAAGGAGATATTATGAAAAAACCGCTATTCGCGGCGGCCCTCGTGGCTCTGGCGCTGCTCTCTCTCTCTGCTCCGGCCGCGGCCGATCTCACCACGCTGTTTTCCCTGAACGGCAACCTGGGGGTCAGCATCGACGGCCTGGGGAGCAATAATTCCCCCACCGGCAATATCGACGCCGTTATCCCCAACAGCGCCACCATCGTCTCGGCATACCTCTATTCCGCCCTCATCCCGCAGACGCGGGACTTGAGTTTCTTCAATTCCGGCCAAATCACCCTGGCGGGCAACCCCATTACCAATTATTCTGCCATCGTCGGCATCCCCGGTTATAGTACGGCGCGCGCCGATGTCACCACCCTGATCACCAGCCTGAAGACCGGCGGCCCCAACTACTCCTGGCAGATGACCGAGGGCACCATTAATACGAGTGTTGATGGTCATGCCCTGGTTATCGTCTATAGCGACCCCTCCCTGCCCATGGGCAGCGTCGCCATCCTCGATGGCGGCCAGGCCCAGTCCGGTGATACCACCACCGTCACTTTCGCCTCCCCCCTGGCCGATGTCAGCGCCCCCAACTTCTTCTTCGACATGTCCTTGGGCATCAGCTTCAGCTATAACGGGACCACGGTGTCCCAGTTCAGCAATGTTGACATCAACGGTCAGCGCCTCACCTCCTCCGCCGGCAGCAACGACGACGGCGTCCCCCAGTATGTCGCCGCCGATGGCGCCCTGATTACCGTCGGCGGGATCGGGGACTCCAACAACAATCCGGATCCCAACACCAAGAATCGGGCCGCGGATGATGAACTCTACAGCCTCGTACCATTTCTGCAAAATGGCGATACCGGCTTTACCATGTTCACCAATAACCCCTCCTTCGATGACAATATCTTTTTGATGACCCTTTATAGCGGCGTCGCCCTCGGCAACATCAATGAGGAGCCCGTGCCGACAGTTCCCATCCCCGGCGCCGTCTGGCTGTTGGGTAGCGGTCTGGCCGGCTTGGCCTACCTGCGGCGGAGAATCTAAGCCGCCCTCTTCCCCTGTTGTTTAACCCCCAGGAGGGGCAGGATCAATCCAGCCCCTCCTTTCTCCACCCCCCCGTCGCCGATTCAGCCACTCTCTTGAAACACCGGTCTTTCCCTTCCGTCATTCCGCCCGCCCCCGTGGCGCCCTTTCCCCCCAAACCGTGACAACCGCCCCATCCTCCCCAGCCGTGCTGTCTCCGGCCTTCCCCTTCTGCTATACTTCCCCCACCCAGTGGTTAATCTGCTTCAAAAATTTCCTCCCGGTGTACTGGAAAATATTGCAACGGGGTGGCCCCGACCACTTTTTGTCGGGGGGGGCGAAGCCGGCAGAGGTGAGTAGCCGGCCCTGAACAGAGAGATAAAATAACCGATTGACCCTCTCCACCACTGCGGGACAATATCAACTCTCCAGCGGAAATTAACCGGAAATTAAGTGGGAATTAAGTGGGAATTAAGTGGGAAAAATGCGGAAATGAGTGTAGTATTTGGTGGCAAATCATCTAGTTGGCAAACATTTTCCTCCTGCGCCAACCACCGTAATCATGGTGGCCCCGGCATCTTGCCGGGTTGCCCCGCAATGGTTACATAAAATACTATACTCAAAATGCGCGAGGTTAATTTATGCCCTCTCCCGTTATTGACATCACGGTCTATGATGCCCCCGCGGCCGCGGCCCAGGGCAGTTGCGCCTGCGGCTGCGGCGGCCATGACCACGACCATGGCCACGGCGGCCATCACCATGACCCCCTGGAAAAGGTCAGCCTGGAGCTTCAGACCAAGGCCCTGGCCCTCACCCTGGAGGCCGCCTTCCCCGGCCGGGTCTCCGTCACCTATATCAACGTCCTGAAAGACCCCCGGGGCCCCCGGCTTCCGCAGACCTCACTGCTCTGCTCCCTCATTTACCCCACGCCCTTGATCTACATCAACGGCAAAGGCCGTTTTGCCGGGGGGCTCCCGGTGGAGCGCATCCGGGAGGCCGTGGCCCAGGAGCTCCAGGCGGACGCCGTCCACTAGCCGCGCCCCATGGCCGACGCCCCGTCCCGTCCTCTCATCACCCTGCTCACCGACTTCGGGACCGCCGACGGCTACGTCGGGGCCCTGAAGGGGGTCATCCTCAGCCTCAATCCCGGGGCCGTCCTGGTGGACCTGAGCCACCAGGTCCCCCCCCAGGACATCCTGGCCGGAGCCCTGGTCCTCCGGGCCGCCGCCCCCTACTTTCCCTCCGGGTCCATCCATCTGGCGGTGGTGGACCCGGGCGTCGGTACTGTTCGCCGCGGCCTGGCCCTGCGGTGCGGCCCCCACACCTTCGTGGGCCCCGACAACGGCCTGTTCACCCTGGTCCTGGCCGCCGGCCCCGATTTCCAGGCGGTGAGCCTCCAGAACCCGGCCTATTTCCTCCCCCGGTTGTCCCCCACCTTCCATGGCCGGGACCTCTTCGCCCCGGTGGCGGCCCATCTGTCCTTGGGCGTGCCGCTCAACGACTTGGGACCCCCGGTGACCGACCCGGTGCGCCTCCTCCTCCCCGCCCCCCGGGTCTCCCCCCAGGCCTGGGTCGGCGAAATTCTCCACGTCGACCACTTCGGCAACCTCATCAGCAACATCCCCTTCGACGCCCTGCTCTCCTGGGCCCAAGGCCGACCGATCGCGGTCCGGCTGGGGGGCGGCCGGGAACCCCGGCTGGTGCAGACCTATGGGGAGGCCGGGCCGGGGGAATGGGTGGCCCTGGGCGGCAGCCATGGCTATCTGGAGATCGCCCGGGTCCAGGGCTCCGCCGCCGGCAGCCTTGGGAACGGCCGCGGCCTTCCCGTGGAGGTGCGCCTGGCGGAAGACTGAAACAGAGTCTTGGGGGGGGAGTTTGAGGGAGGGGGCAGAAGTCTATGACCCCTGGCCCCCTCCCTCAATAATCTTAACTTGCCGGCGCCAGCGGCAGGCGCACCGCGAAGGTGGTCCCGTGTCCGGGTCCGCTGTACACCCGGATGGTCCCGCCGTGGTCTTCGATGATCTTCTGGCTGATGGCCAATCCCAGGCCGCTCCCCTGGGATTTGGTGGTGAAAAAAGGGGTAAAGACCTCCTCCTGCATCTCCGGGGGGATGCCGCAGCCGTCATCCGTCACCTCCAGAACCAGGGCGTCCTCCTCCTGCCGGGTGGTGACCGTCAGGGTCCCGTGTTCCTCCAGGGCTTCGGCGGCGTTCTTCACCAGGTTGACCACCACCTGGCGCATCTGGTCGGGGTCCAGCCACAGGGCCGGAAGCTCCCGGCCCAACTGCACCTCCAGGTGCACCTGCTTCTCGTCCAACAGCGGCTTCATGAAATTCAAGGTATCCGTCACCAGGTCACCCATGACCACCAACTGGCGGGCGGGAGCCCGGGGCCGGGTCAAGTCCCTGATCTCCCCCAGGAACCTTTCCAGCCGCTTCACCTCCGTAACGATGATCTGGAGTTTATCCCGCTGCGGCCCCTGACTCTCCGGGGCCCGTGCCAATTGCTGGGCAAATCCGCCGATCAGCGCCAGGGGGTTCTTGATCTCGTGGGTAACATGGGTCATGGCCTTTCCCAACATGGCAAACCGCTCGGCGTGCAGCAGTCGTTCGTGGTTCTCCGCCAGGGCCGCGGCCTGGCGGGCCAATTCCGCCTCCAGGAAGTTCAGGCCCCGGTAGCTCCAATAGATGATCAGGCCCCCGCCGCAGAGCAGGCAAATCTGGAACAGCCCCATCATCAGCAGCTGCTGCCGCCCGATCTCCCGGGCCAAGCCATAGACCTCGTCCCGGGGGGCGGCCACGGCCACCACCCAAAACTCGGTCTCCCCGTCGTCTGTCGGTCTCGCCGGGGTCATGTCGCCCCGGGCCAGATACACCGGGGTAAAGGCCAGGAGCTTCTCCAACCCGCCCCTGCGGCCCCGGTGCCCTCCGGACATATACTGCCCCATACCCTCCTTGCGGCGTAGCATTTGGGTGGTGACCAGGGTCTCCAAAACGCTGAAATCCATCTGGGGATACAGAGTCTTCCGGCCCGTCAGGTAATTCTCCCCCAAAAAATCGGGTTCGTAATGCGCCAGGGTCAGGCCGGCGGAATCGATGATCCAGGCATAGCCCGTCTGCCCGGATTGCACATCCCAGGTATGGCGGAAGGCAATGGCCATGGGGTCCAGGTACAACCCCAAATACCCGCTGATCTTCTGGGTCCCGGGGGTATATACCGGGCTCACCAGCAACATGAAATTGCGCTTCTGGCTGAAACGGTCCAGGTCATGTAAAATGCCACTCAAATAGACCCCCCGACGCAGATCCGTCTGGCGGAACCAGCCGCAGATGCGAGGAGAGAGGCCGCACAGGTCCCGGGGGTTGATGGGGCCCAAATACCCCACTGACTCCTGCACCTGGCCCTCCGGCCCATATTCCACCACCGCCAGCACGTCGAAGGAGCTCAGGTGGCCCATGGTCTGGTGCAGGTGTTGGCGGAACTGGGCCTCGCTCAGCAGGGAACTCTTCTGCCGGGCCAGGTCCCGCAGCAATTGATTCAGATAGTCGAATTGCTGTTCGATGTCGTCGGAGATCTTGCGCGCCAGAATCAACTGCTGCTCATTGAACTGCGTCTCCAGCACCTGCTCCATCCTGGTCTTCGACCGGTATCCCAGCCAGAGCAGACTCAGAGAGATCAGACTCACCAGCAGGATAACGCTCAGAGTCATGCGCCGGAGCATCGCGGGGCTCATCTCAAAGTGCCCGTGGGGCGGAGTGGCAGGGAATGAAGGATGCATATCAGGGTAAGGTAAAGGGAAGTCGTCCGGCCGTCAACTTACGGCTTGCAGTAAAGGTAAATTCTCCCCCTGCCCCTGTCAATGCAGGGGCCCTGGCGGAACCGGGCGCCGCCCGGGAAATGAGGGCGGCGTGATCTCTTCTGAGCGCTAAAAACCTTGACCCAACCTAAGATTCTCCTTGCATATTCCAGGTTGCTTTGGTAGAGTTCGACTAATATATTCTGTCTATAAGTGATCAGTTATAGAAATGAAACGGGCAAAATACCAGCGCAAGCGTCAGGGTGACGGGCGATACCTCATTAACGAGGTCTCCCGCATCGTCAATCTGTCCCAGAAGCGTATCCGGGAATACGAAAAGGAAGGCTTCATCAAGCCCTTGCGGGAGGAGAGCACCAACAACCGGCTCTATTCCGACTTTGAAATTGCCCAGATCCAGCGCATCAACGCCCTCATCCACGAACGGGGCTTCACCTTGGCCTGCCTGAAGAATCTGCTGGTTCTGGCACCCTGCTGGAATATCTTCGATTGCCCTGAAAAAGAGCAATGCGCCGCCTACCAGCTCCCCTGGCGGCCGTGTTACGTGGTGCGCGAATACCGCGATACCAAATGCATCGGTCCGTGCGAGCAATGCGCCGTGTATCTCAATCGGGAAATGAAGAAAGAACGCATCCTGCTGCCTACGCCGCCCCCCAAGTGAACCTGTCCTCGCCTCCCTTTCCCCCCCTAGCGCCCGCCGCCCCCGGGTCGGCCCCACTCCTCTTCGCCCTCTCCGGCCCCTCCGGCAGCGGCAAGACCGAGCTCATCTGCCGTCTGGTGGCCCACTGGCGGCTCGCCTCGCGCCGGGTGGCGATCATCAAACATACCCACCATACCCCGCGTCCCGACACCCCGGGGAAAGACACCTGGCGGTTCCGGGAGGCCGGGGCCGCCCTGGTGGGCCTGGCCTCCCCCGGTCTCCTGGTGCTTTCCCAAACCTTCCCGGATGATCCCCCCTTGGCCGCCATCCTCCGGCGGCTGCCTCCCGGAATTGATCTGATCGTGTTGGAGGGGTATAAATCCAGCCCGGTCCCCAAGCTGGTGCTGGTGCCGGAGGGCCGCCTTCCGGAGGAGTTCCAGGAGTGGCCCCGGGTCGTGGGCTATGTCAGCGACCGGCAGGTTCCCGCCCCTGGCCCTGTCTTCGGGCGGAACCAGGTGGCTGACATCGCCGCCTTCATCCTCAGCCGGGCGGCGCCGGCATGGTGACCGGAGTCATTCTGGCTGGCGGCCAAAGCCGCCGTTTGGGGCGTGACAAGGCCTCCACGTCCCTGGCCGGCAGGCCCCTGGCCCTCTGGGTGGCCGCAGCCCTGGCCCCCCTGGTGCAGGATATCCTCTTGATCTCCAATCGCCCCGAACTTCACGAGCGCCTGGGGTTGCCCCTGGTTACCGATCTGATCCCGGGCCTGGGGGCCCTGGGCGGGCTGTTGACCGGCCTCTTTTATGCCCCTCGGCCGCTCGTGGTCCTGACCGCCTGCGACGCCCCCTTCCTCCAGCCCGAGTTGGTGCGCCTTCTGATCACGACTGCCTCCTCCCGCCGCACCCAGGCCGCCGTCGCCAGCACCGAGCGTGGCCTGGAGCCGCTGCCGGCCGCCTTTCACAGCCGCCTCTTTCCCCGCCTGGAGGACCACCTGAAGTCCGGCGACTACCGCCTGCGCAGCTTCCTCTCCCGCTGCCGCACCCGCGTCCTCACGCCGGAAGAGGTCTCCCGGGCCGATCCCACCGGTGCCAGTTTTTTGAATATCAACACCCCCGCTGACCTCAGAGCCGCGGAGAAGCTGGCCGCCGCCCTCCCCTGCCCCATTCTGCAGTCAGTTAATGGCCGTCCCGAAACAGGGCAACATTGTGGCATGGGCACCGCCCGCCAGCAGTTTCTGTGCCGGTGACCGAAAGCCGGACCCGGCCTTACAGGGCGCAGATCAGGAAGGCTTGCGACACGGAGGAGAGCAACTCCTCCGTCGTGGTGCCCAGCAGCAGATCCCGGATCTTGGAATGCCCATGCGCTCCCAGGGCGATCAGGGAAAAACCCTGGCCCTGACATACCTCCTGCAGCACTGCCGCCGCCTTGCCGGTGCGGGCCACCAGGGCGGCCCCGGGCTGATAGGTCTGTAGATACGTCTTGACCTCTGCCAGAGCCTCCTCCGTCACCTCCTCCTCTCCCACTGCCACCACGGTCAACGCGGCCCCCGTGACGGTACTCAGGCGGGCCACCTGGCGCAGGGCGCGCAGGGCGGCCGGACTGCCGTCGTAGGCCAGCATATAGGGCCCCGGCAGGATCGCCGCGGCCGGCGCCGCCGGGAGCAATATGGGCGCCCAGGATCGCTTCAGGACCCGGCGGGTCACCTCGCTCAGCCACACCTTCTGACTCCCGGCCGCCTTCCACCCCCGCCCCATGAGGACCAGGTCGGCGCTGCGCGTGGCCCGGCTCATCTCCTCCACCACATCCCCCTCCAGCACCGTCAGGCCCAGGGAGATGTCGGCCGGCACCCGGGCAAAGGCCGCCGCCGATCGATGTGCCGTCGCCTCTTGCTCCTTTTCAAACGCGGCCAGGACCTCCGGGTCCAGCATCATGGGGGCCCCGGTCCCCAATTCCGGGCCCGGCGGCATCACCGCAATCTCGCTGAATCCGAACCGCTTCACCACCAGCCCCCGGAGCCGCCCGGCGTACCTCTGAGCTACCTCCAGGCCCGCCTCCAAGATGAGGTCCATGTCCGCCCCGCCATCCAGGAATACCAGAATATTCTTAAACATGAACTGTTCTCCTGCGGTTGATCTCCACTCGCTGCCCTTCCATAATACCACACGGACGCCCTTAAACCATGGAAAAACCCTTGACAGGCCCGCTCTTTTTGCCTAAATTTATCACCAACGGTCCCATCGTCTAGTGGCCTAGGATACTGCCCTCTCACGGCAGAGACACGGGTTCGAGTCCCGTTGGGACTACCAGTTTTTATCAAGCACTTTAAGGGGTTTTGACTTTTTGTCAAGCCCCTTTTTGTGTCCCCCCCCCCCGCCTCTAAGCTTGTCCCCCCGGGGAAACAGCCTGCCTGTCATTGCCCCACCCGGGAGCACAGCAACCGGAGCCAGCCGTAAACTAACGCTGGACAGCCTCGGCAGACACATAAGACTGAGGGGGCATTCCCTGACCCCCAGCCAATAGACCTTACGAGTCCCGCCCGCCTTGGCTTAAAGAATTATGTGCCCTTGCCGACATCCGACGATTTGTCTGAATGCTATCAGACAGTTACCGTGCCTATGTCGGCCGGACTGAGACACCCGAGAACCAACACTACACCGCGCTATCTTCACTGGCTCTCGGAAATGAAGTCGGCCCTTCCAGTGCGGTCAAAAAGAAAAAGCCTTCTGGCAGAACCTTCACCCTGCACCAGAAGGCAAACGAAATTGCGAGTGGGAAGTGAACTCTCAGATCTGACCGAGAGTAAATTGGCGTCCCCAACCGGATTTGAACCGGTGTTGCCGGCGTGAAAGGCCGGTGTCCTGGACCAGGCTAGACGATGGGGACGATGGTGGTGGGCCGTGTTGGACTCGAACCAACGACTCTCTGCTTAAAAGGCAGATACTCTACCGACTGAGTTAACGGCCCAAACATGTTATTCATAAACTGCGCCCCGCTATTTGTCAAGGCCATCTGCGGGGAACTTCTGCGTTAACCCAACCGGTCAGGCCGAGCTGATTGCCGGAGAATATATCCGATCATTTCTGGGAAGGCAAGCAGGAAAGTGTGGCTCTGGCTCTATTGACTTGCAGTGGCGGGATACCTAAGTTTAGCAACACCAATAGAGCAGAATCAGGAGGATCGGCGATGACATCATTAATGCGAAAAACACTTGGGATGTTGGCACTTTTCACCTTATTTTTCAGTTGTGGAGAAAGTACCATGGCCACCGACGTCAAACCCTACGCGCCGCAGGATTTTAGCAAGCTCAAAGGGATGAAGGGTTTTAGCGACACGCTCCTGGAGCAGCATTTCACCCTCTACCAGGGATATGTGAAGAACACCAACACCCTGTTGGAACAGTTGACCCAAATGGCACAGCAACAACAAACCAATATGCCGGCCTATACCGAACTCAAACGTCGGCTGGGCTGGGAATTCAACGGCATGCGGTTGCATGAACTCTATTTCGGCAACCTGGGCGGCGATGGCCAACTCAAGTCAGACGGACCCCTGGCGAAAAAACTGGCTGCCAATTTCGGCAGTTATGAGGCCTGGATGGCGGACTTCAAGGCCACCGGGGCCATGCGGGGCATCGGGTGGGTGATATTGTATGAAGACCCGGCCAGTGGACGGCTGATCAATATGTGGATCAACGAACACGACGTGGGTCACCTGGCCGGCGGCAAGCCCCTCCTCGTCATGGATGTCTTCGAACACGCCTATATGACCGACTATGGCCTCAAGCGGGCCGACTACATCCAGGCCTTTTTCAATAACATTAACTGGCCGATGGTGGAAGCACGGCTCGGGGCTGCAGGCAAATAGCCCCAGAGATGAGGGAGGGTGGGTGTCCCTACCCTCCCCGGCCCCCTGGATCACGCGTAAACGTTAATATTAATCCCCTTCCCCGTCATTTTCGCCATCATCTGTTGCTGCTGGATGATATTCTGGGAGGGGTTCACCTGGGCCTGCTCCACCGGCGGCTTGGCCGTGGAGTTTGCGCTGCACAACTTGGAGATCATCTTGGCAGCCACCGGGACGGCCAATTGGGCCGCAATGGCAGGAATAGCCATGATATCCTCCTGTCTCTGATATGAGGGTTTCTTTTCCCTTGTCTTTGCAAGTCCCTTGCCACCGACGCGGGCCGCGCCCCCGGGGGGGCGAAGGAACCTGAATGACAACGGGAAAGATCGGTATGGGGGAACGACCGTAGGTCTCAGGAGAGGGGGGACAGGTGCGGCAACAAATTCCCTCCGGGCCGAAGTGACAGGCAAGGGTTGCCACCGGCCCCGGAGTTCGGCCTCAGCCGGAGGCCCACTTTGCCTTAGCCCGCCAATCCCTGCAGGGCCGCAGCATACGCCTGAAAAGTGGGCTGACCGAACAGGACAAACCGGACCCGTTGGATATCGGTATGCTCCTTGAGGTAGGCCATGACCGCGCCCAGGGCGACCCTGGCGGCCTCTTCGACCGGGTAGCCGTAGACCCCCGTGGACAGCGAAGGAAAAGCCACCGAGGCCAGGCCCCGGGCCGCGGCCAGTTTTAAACTCTCCCGGTAGGCAGATGCCAGGAGCTTCGCCTCCCCATGCAGACCGTCCCGATATATGGGACCCACGGCATGGATGACGAACCTGGCCCGGAGCTGGCCACCGGTGGTGAGGACCGCGGAGCCGGTGGGACAGCCCCCCAACTGGCGGGTCTGCTCGAAAATTTCAGGCCCTCCCGCCCGGTGGATGGCGCCGTCCACCCCGCCGCCCGGCTGCAGCCGGCTGTTGGCGGCGTTGACGATGGCGTCGGTGTCCTGCTGGGTGATGTCGCCTTCCACCAGTTCGAGGACGGATCGGTTGATCTTGACTTCCATGCGTTCCTCCCGGGAAGGTGTGAATTCGTTACGGGGCAACCGGGAGCACTGGCCCCCGGCCGTTTTAGTCGCGGGTCAGATTGTCCCCGATCTGCCGGGCTGCAGCCATGGATGCCGGGCTGAGATCGTAGGGCGGTTTGCCTTGCAGATCGGATTCGATGACCTTCTCGTCAAAGGGCAGGAAGCCTAAGAATTCAAACTCCGGCAGACTGTCGAGAAGAAACTGCTTGTCCTGGTCGCTGCGGATCTTGTTGCCCACCAGAACCACCCTTTCCACCCCGATATCCTTGGCCAGTTCCTTGACGTGCTGGGCGGTTTCGATGGAGCGGCGACCCGGCTCCACCACCACGATGAGCTTGTTCACGCTCTTGGCGGTGGCCCGGCCCAGGTGTTCGATGCCGGCCTCCATATCCATGACCACGGCTTCATCCCGAAAGATGACCAGATGGGTAATGAGGGTTTTGAGGAGGACGGACTCCGGGCAGATGCAGCCGCTGCCGCCCTTTTTGACCCCGCCCAGGACCATGAGCTTGACGCCGTCCAGGGACAGGGAATATTTATCGGGAATGTCGTCCACCTTGGGGTTCATCTTGAAGAAGCCGCCCATCTTGCCGGGTTGCGATTCGGTGCGTTCGGCCACCAGTTCCTTCATTTCACTGATGGGGGTAATGGCGCCGGGGTTGGAAACCCCCAGGGCCACGGCCAGGTTGGCGTCGGGATCAGCGTCGATGGCCAGAACCTTTTTCCCCTGATCCCGGAAATATTTAATTAACAGGGCGGCCAGGGTGGTCTTGCCCACTCCCCCTTTACCGCTGACGGCTATTTTCATCGGCAATTCTCCTTCTTTTCAGCTTGAGCCCCACGGGGCCTCTCCAATATGATATCTGAAATTGTGTTCGGAACTTCAAGCTATAAACGGAACCACCGAATGTCAAGGGGAGAATCGGGGAATAAAAATTGTGCCGGAAGGGCCGGGAAAAGTCAAAACCTGCCCGACTCACCTTGCTATGCAGAAGAAGTTACAAGAACCGGAGGCAGTCACTATGCCGCAGCACTATGAACCCCTGGAACCGGAACTGGAGTCCATGATCCGGGCCCGGTTGGCCGGCAACCCCATCATCAATTTCCTGGGAGTGGAAGTCCCGGAATTGGGCCGCGGTTATGCCAAGTTTGTCTTGCCCTTCCGTTCGGGCTACGCCAACTCCATCGGACTCCTGCAGGGCGGCATGATCGCCTCTCTGGCGGATGAGGCGGTGGCCTACGCCTTATGGTCCCTCACCCCCGGGGAGGAGACCATCAGCACCGTGGAGATGAAGATCAACTTCCTGGCCCCGGTGCGGCAGGGGCCGGTGACCGCGGTGGCCCGTATCATCCGCCGGGGACGGACCATTTCTTTGGGGGACGTGGAGGTCTTCGGGCCGGAGGGAAAGATGGCGGCCAAGGGCCTGTGCACCTACATTCACTTGCAGCCGCGCTAAGCCCGGAGACTAGACCGGATTCCCCTCTAGCAAGTTGTTGAAAAACCTTGCCTTGTGGGAACCGGTGGGAAAAATGCCCGTTATTTCCCCCCAGCCCGAGGCCCCCTCCCCGACAAGCCTTTTTCCCCAGCCTGCGGGGCGGCCCCGGATTTGCGACCCGCAAAGACGTAGGCGATGCCCCCCGTCAGGGGCAGGGCCGTCACCTCCCGGAAGCCCGCGGCAGCCATCTCGCCGCAGAACTCCGGCACCGACGGAAAGTTGGCAATGGATTGGGCCAAATACGAGTAGGCGAAGGCATGGCGGGAAAACAGATTTCCCACCCGGGGAAGCAATCGGTGCAGATAAAGATGGTAGAAACGCAACCGCAGGCCGGATTCCGGGGGGACAAATTCCAGCACCGCCAGCGTCCCCCCGGTTTTGAGCACCCGCCGCATCTCCCGCAGTCCGGCAGCCCGGTCGGAGAGATTGCGGACCCCGAAGGCAATGGTCAGGGCGTCGAAACTCTCGGGGCCAAAGGGCAGGTGATAGGCGTCCGCCGCCACCGGAAAGATACGCCGGCCTTCCCTTTCCCGGGCCAGTTTGACCCGGCCCTGTTTCAACATGGGCAGACTGAAATCGGCGGCCAGAACGCAGCCCCCGGAATGGGTCCGGGTCAACTCCAAAGATACATCCAGGGTGCCAGCGGCCAGATCCAGCACCCGGAACCCCGGCGGCAACCGCAAGCCCCGCACCAGGGCCCGGCGCCACCAGACGTCCCGGCGGAGGGACAGGAGGCGATTGAGGGCGTCATACCAGGGCACAATTCCGGAGAACATGCGTTCGATCCGCCTACCCCATTCCGTCTGCACCTCCGGCATGGAAATCTCCCCTTCGTTTCAGTGCTCCCGGTTTTCAACTGCGCACGGTGATTGTCAATCCCTCGGGAACGTCTGTCAACCGTTTTGAACGATTATCCTCTTTTTTCAGTTGACTCCGGCGCAGATACCTGCTAATTAATGAAAAATTGCACAAATCCGAGCCGACAAAACCATTATAAAAGGAGAGTCAAGTCCATGGCAGCCAAGTTGATCAAGGGCGCCGAAGTCGCCGCCCAAATCCGGGAAGAACTGAAAAAGGAAGTTGATGAACTAAAAGCCAAACATAATATCACCCCTGGTTTGGTGACCATCCTGGTGGGCGAAGACCCGGGCTCCGTGAGCTACGTCACCGCCAAGCAGAAGACCGCCCATGAGCTGGGCTTTTTCTCCATCCAGGACAACCAGGATGCCTCCATCACCGAGGACGCCCTGTTGGCCTTGCTGGACAAGTACAACCAAGATCCCAAGATCCACGGCATCCTGGTGCAGCTCCCCCTCCCCAAGCACATCGACACCAACAAGGTGCTCTACAAGATCAACCCCGACAAGGACGTGGACGCCTTCCATCCGGTGAACGTCGGCCGTATCCTCATCGGCCAGTATGCCTTCCTGCCCTGCACCCCGGCCGGCTGCCAGGAACTCATCGTGCGCGGCTATGGCGACCCCAAGGGTAAGGAAGTCGTCGTGGTGGGCCGCTCCAACATCGTCGGCAAGCCCATGGTGGCCATCATGATCCAGAAGCTGCCCGGCGCCAACGCCACCGTCACCTGCGTGCACACCGGCACGCCCAAAGACAAGCTCATCGAGCATTGCAAACGGGCCGACATCCTCATCGTGGCCGCCGGCGTGCCCAAATACGTACAGGCCGACTGGATCAAGGAAGGCTGCTGCGTCATCGACGTGGGCGTCAACCGTATCGGCATGACCGAATCGGGCAAGGCCAAACTGGCCGGCGACGTGGACTTCGACACCGTGAAGGAAAAGGCCGGCTGGATCACCCCGGTTCCCGGCGGTGTGGGCCCCATGACCATCACCATGCTCATGAAGAACACCGTCATGGCCGCTAAACTGGCCGCAGGGCTGGTCAAGGTCTGATAAGCCTCTAGCTTACCGCTTCATATAAGGAATAAAGGGCAAGACTGTGGTCTTGCCCTTTGCTTTTATACCCGGTCGAGCCGGACAAAATCCCTTTAGTGTTCGATCCCCCGCCGGGCCTTGACCCCGGCGGTGTAGTAATGTTTGATGGCCTTCATCTCGGTGACCAGATCGGCAGCCGCAACGATCTCCTCCGGGGCATAGCGGCCGGTGAGCACCACCTCCACGTGAGAAGGGCGGGCCTGGATAATCCCCAGCACCTCGTCGGGGGCGAAGAAGCCAAAATACATGGCCACGTTGATTTCATCCAGAATCACCAAGTCGTACTCGCCGGCCATAATGATCTCCCGGGCCAGGTCCAGGGCTTGGCGGGCCCGGGCCACATCCTCGGGGTCCAGGGAGCCCTTGCGGATGAAGCCCCCCAACCCGGACTGCCGAATGGTGAAGTCCGGCAGCAGGCGGGCGGCGGTATAGAGCTCCCCGGTGTCCTCCCCCTTGATGAACTGGATCATGAAGACCTTGAGGCCCCGGCCCACGGCCCGGAACCCCAGCCCCAGGGCGCAGGTGGTCTTGCCCTTGCCGTCGCCGGTGTAGACCTGGATCAATCCAGGCGACAATTTTTTTTCCATGTGCTTCCCTTTTCTGTGGCAACTCGATAAAATCGGGGTATTCATTCCCTTCCCGGGAACATCCTAAACTCATCATACCCCTGCACCCCGGAGATTCGCAACCCGGAAAGATTGCCATGCCTGACCTGTTTCCCACATTCCGCCTGGCCCTGATCCTGGGCGGGGCCAAGAGCGGCAAGAGCGCCTACGCCCAGGCCCTGGCGGAGTCCTGCCCCACCCCCCGCCTCTATGTGGCCACCGCCGAGGCCCGGGATGCGGAAATGGCGGCCCGCATCGCCCGCCATCAGGCAGACAGGGGAGCGGAGTGGCACACCTGCGAGGAACCCCTGGACCTGGTCCGGGCGCTTACGGAGAACGCCGGCCGCCATGGGGTGCTGCTGGTGGACTGCCTCACCCTGTGGCTCTCCAACCTGCTGTTGCAGGCGGAGGCCGGGCAAGGATCGGTGGAGGAGGCCGTCCAGGTCCTGCTCGACCTTCTCCCCAGCCTCACGGCGCCGGTCATCCTGGTGGCGAACGAAGTGGGGTGGGGTATTGTCCCCGATAACGCCCTGGCCCGGCGCTTCCGGGACCTGGCCGGCGGCCTCAACCAGCGCCTGGCTGCTCGCGCCGATCTGGTGGTCCTGGTGGCCGCCGGGCTGCCGTTGACGTTAAAATCAAATCTCATGGAATAAAGGGGGACAGTATTTCAGATCTTTATTCCTCAAACTGGTAACTAACCATTGGAAACTGGAAACTTTTTATGACCCAACCTCCCGTTATCGACGAAACCCTAAAGAACATCCAGCCGGTGGATCGCGCCTGGCTGCAGCAGGCCCAGGAACGCCTGGATGCCCTCACCAAACCCCGGGGCAGCCTGGGGCGCCTGGAAGAACTGGCGGCCTGGTACGTGGCCGTCCGGCAGGACCTCTGGCCCCCGCTGGCGCGCAAGGTGGTGGTGATCTTCGCCGGCGACCACGGCGTCGTGGCCGAGGGCGTCAGCGCCTATCCCCCCGAGGTTACGTATCAAATGGTGACCAACTTCCTGGCCGGGGGCGCCGGCATCAATGTCCTGGCCCGGCACGTGGGCGCCGAGGTGCAGGTGGTGGATATCGGCGTCCAACACGACTTCGAGCCCCACCCCCAGCTGCACCGAAAGAAGATCGCCCCGGGCACCCGCAACCTGGCGGTGGAACCCGCCATGACCCGGGAGGAGGCCCTGCGGGCCATCGAGGTGGGCATCACCCTGGCCCGGGACAACATCGCCGCCGGAGCCGACATCCTGGCCACCGGTGAGATGGGCATCGCCAACACCACCCCCGCCGCGGCCCTGGCCGCAGTCTTTACCGGCCTCCCGGTGGCTGAGGTCACCGGCCGGGGCACCGGCGTCGACCTGGACACCTATGTCCGCAAGGTGGAGGTGATCGAGCGGGCCCTGGCCCGCCATACCCCCGATCCCCGGGACCCCCTGGGGGTGCTGGCCCAGGTGGGGGGCTTCGAGATCGCCGGATTGGCCGGGCTCATCCTGGGGGCGGTGGCGGCCCGCCGCCCGGTGGTGGTGGACGGCTATATCGCCACCGCCGGGGCCCTGGTTGCCGCCCGGCTGGCCCCGCCCGTGGCCGACTACCTCATCGCCGCGCACCAGTCGGCGGAAAACGGCCATCAGGCCATGCTGGCCGCCCTGGGCCTCACCCCCTTGCTGGACCTGGGCCTGCGCCTGGGCGAGGGCACCGGCGCCGCCCTGGGCCTGAACCTCATCGAGGCCGGCCTGAAGATCTACAAAGAGATGGCGACCTTTACCGAAGCCGGGGTCAGTGACAAAGATTGATGTAGCGGGGGGAGGGCCAGGGACCTGAGGTCCCTGCCCTCTCCCAAACCCACTCTCGCAACCCCTTAAGGGGGTTGGGAGGGGAGTTTGAGGGGAGGGCGGGGGAGTCTTGCTCCCCCGGCCCTCCCCTCAAAAACCATCGGACCTAATTCCATGTGGCGTTCCCTGGGCCTGGCCCTGACCTTTCTTACTGTCTTTCCCTTTCCCCGGGGCCTGCAGGCCACCGCGGCGGAGCTGGCCGCGGCCATGGCCTGGTTTCCCCTGGTGGGGGCGCTCTTGGGCGGGCTGGTATGGGGGCTGGCCGTGGTGTTGCAACCCCTGGTGACGCCCTTGGTGGCGTCGGGGCTCCTCCTCACGGCCTTGACCCTGTCCACCCGGGGTCTGCACCTGGACGGCCTGGCCGACACCCTGGACGGCCTGGGGGGCGGCCGCACTGTCGAAGCCTCGCTGCGCATCATGAAGGACAGCGCCGTGGGGGCCTTTGGGGTCCAGGGGCTGGTCCTGATCCTGCTCCTCAAGTTCGCCCTCCTGGCCCATGTGGCCGGCGTCGGCAACCTGCCCCTGCTCCTGGTCTTTCCCGTGGCTGGGCGTTGGGCCATGGTGCTCCTGGCCTTCCTGTCGATCTATGCCCGCCGGGAGGGCGGCCTGGGCGAGGCCATGACCCTGGGGGTCAGCCCCCGACACCTGGCGCTGGCTACCCTGTTGACCGCCGTTTTGGTGGGCGCGGCCGGACGGCTGGCGGGCCTGATCGCATTGGCCGTCGTGGGTCTGGTCGCCTGGGGGGCCAGTCGTTGGTTCCGCAACCGGCTGGGCGGTATCACCGGCGATGTCCTGGGCGCCGTGAACGAAGTCAGCGAGGTCCTGGCCCTGTTGGTGACGGCGATCGTCTGATTTTCAGACCGAACCTTTCCACCCGGCTGGCTTTTTTCTTCAAAAATGTTTATAATATTTTTAATGAAATGTAACCGTCCGCCATACCTCTGACGCTCCGGCCACCGCCCCGACCCCTGATCGGCGCCAGCCGATTCGCCTTATTTCGTTATCCACTTCACTTTTATAGAGGAATACCAAGCTGCCGGGCAGGGCCGCGCTCCAGTCTGACTGAGCCCTCGCCGGTGTTTGAGAGACGCCCAGGAGGCCATCCATGTTAACCGACGTTACCGATATCAAAAACCGGATTCAAAATCTTATCCAACGCTTCACTCAACTCCGAGGTCATCTTTGATCTGGAGCAGAAGCAGACGCGCCTCGCGGAAATTGAAAAAGTCACCGCCAAACCCGATTTCTGGGACAAGGCCCGGGAGGCCGCCGTTATCCTCAAGGAACGCGGCAGCCTGACCCAAATCCTCGAGCGCTGCCACACCCAGCAGAATCGGCTCGAAGAGCTGGACCTGATGCTGCAGCTCGCCCTGGAAGAGGAGGATCAGGCGGCCCTCCAGGACCTCCTCCGGGACCTGCGGGGCGAAGAGAAGTCCCTGCGCCAGCTGGAACTGGAGATGCTCCTGTCCGGCGAGGACGACGACAAGAACGCCATCGTCACCATCCACGCCGGGGCCGGGGGCACCGAGGCCCAGGACTGGGCCGAGATGCTCCTGCGCATGTACCTGCGCTATGCCGAACGCCAGGGCTTCAAGACCGAGATGTTCGATCTGCTCCCCGGCGATGAGGCCGGCATCAAGAGCGCCACCTTCTCCGCCTCCGGGGCCCATGCCTACGGCTACCTCAAGGCGGAAAACGGCATCCACCGGCTGGTGCGCATCTCCCCCTACGACGCCAGCGGCCGCCGCCATACCTCCTTTGCCGCGGTCTTCGTCTATCCCGAAGCCGACGACAACATCGATATCGAGATCAACGACAAGGACCTGCGGGTGGACACCTTCCGGGCCTCGGGCGCCGGCGGCCAGCACGTCAACAAGACCAGCAGCGCCGTGCGCCTGACCCACATCCCCACCGGCCTCGTGGTCTCCATGCAGAACGAGCGCTCCCAGCACCGCAATCGGGAGCTGGCTCTGAAAGTCCTCAAATCCCGCCTCTACGAGCTGGAGACCCGCAAGCGCCAGGCCAAGGTCCAGGAGGTCCTGGACACCCAGAAGGAGATCGCCTGGGGCTCCCAGATCCGCTCCTACGTCATGCAGCCCTACCGGATGGTCAAGGACCACCGCACCAAATACGAAGACGGCAACGTCGACGCGGTGATGGACGGCGACCTGGACGGCTTCATCGAGGCCTACCTGCTCAATCCCGGTGACACGGCCTAAACCTCGCCTGTAGGGGCGGGTCTGTGACCCGCCCGTATTTTTTTGGGGGGAATGCCACATGCGGGAAGAAAAACTCAGTCTGGATTTGAGATCATCTCCCTGGGAAGAAGTCTATCCCGACTTCAACGGCAGCGTGGCCCTGCGGGGAGCCAGAAAACGGGAGGGGCTGACCCAGGCGGCACTGGCCGCCCGGCTGCATATCAGCCAGACCCACATCTCGGAGATGGAGCGCGGCAAACGGCCCATCGGCAAGGACATGGCCAAACGGCTGGCTAAGGTGCTGGGGGTGGACTATCGGGTGTTTCTATAGGCTTATAGGGCAAGATAAGGACTTGTAAGGCGGATCTGCGAAAGCGGGGAACTTGATTCTGGCCAGATGCTTTCTCCAACTAGAGCAAAGGAACGGAGGGAGGGTATAATGTTACACCAGTCACAACAAGAGAAATGATATCTGAAAGTGAATGCATGAGATACAGCTAAGATATCCATATCATCATAGAATATTTCAATGAGCTAATTATATAAAGCAGGTTTATGAAGATTATTTCTTTAACTTTCCATATATTAATCAATATCAAGCTATTGCCATATCATCAACTTCCGCACCCTCCTTGATAATTTAATCACCCTTGTGGCAATAAAAATAAAGTTTCTTGATTATTAACTATAAGGCATTATTGGAAAGTCATTTATCAGATTGATATCTATTTTAAATAATATAGATTCCCTTGTTACCTTCTCATTATCACTTAAGTTGCACTGAATTTTATAAAGATAATAAATATAGTTAAGTATAATTTTTCTACAAATATCTCTTGTCTTAAGTATATGCTTTATCAAAGCTCTGTTCTCAAACATATTGCCATGAACTAAATCACATCGATAATCGTATAAGTCCTTAAAGTCTTCTTTAATTTCTTTTTGATGACTTCGTTCTTTTGTTAGAATTAACCCTATCCGACGGGATAGCTTTTCTGTTAAGCCCTCTTGCTTTGATATTCCATCTCTGTCTTTTTCGTATCCGCCATCTTTTCCTCCTAAAAGAGCCTCTATGGAGGTAATATTCCATAGTAATTGTTCAAGTCCGTTTGAAAAAAAACCCTTCAAATAAAAATCTAGCGATAAATTTAAGAAATGCCAGCCATTTTCATCAATTCTGAGGCTTGAATAGAGTCTATTGGTGTAAGCAATGAATGTAATAAAATTGTCAGTTCTTTCTTTGTTAAGAATAATATTTCTTTCTGGAACTTCATATACGTCTATACTTCCATTATTATTTATCATATTAACTAATTCGGTCTTAAGTATTGTAAAATCAGGGGCAGCCTTTGGCAATTCAAGCAAATCATCGTCTGTAATCAAAACAAAAGGTATTCTAAATTTTATAGCACTTGTTTCTATAGAATTATTATCTCTATTAATATTTTTTAACCAATCTGCCTTCCAATCAAAAAGTGACAAAATTTTAATAATTGGTAAAATTTCAATTGGAAATTGGGCAAACTCTATATCCGCATGAGTAAAATCTTGATCAATTTTAATTCTATACTTACCTCGATATTCTTGAACAGGATATTTTTTTGTGAAGCATATGAACCAATAATCCTCCAATTCTTTTAATTGTTCCATTTTAATATACGATCTTTTAAAAAATATCTTATTTATCTTATTATTCAGCATGTTATCAAGTTCATCAGCTGTAACTTTTTGAATTCTGAATTGATCAAAATCCATGAGGTGTTCTGCAAAGCCCACGTATTCCATGGGAGCGAAATAATTCTGTTCTTTTTCTTTTCTAGTTAAAGCATCTAAATATTTTATTAATGTATAATTAGAAAAAACATCTTCCCTACTAGTAAAAATATCATAATAACAGCCTGACCTCTTAAAGTAATTAATTATTTTTCTCTTCATTTCGTTAAGGGAAAAATCTAATTTAGATTCTTTTTTCTTAAAATAATAACCATATTTAAATTTATACGTTTCTTTAACTAACTCATCAAATATAAGATGACTTTCCATGTCAATAATAAATTTGCTAAATTCAAGCTCCTTATTATGGTACAGTTTAAAAACGCCGTTTCTTTTTTCCTTTATAGATTCCCGATATTTTCTCTCTGTCAACTGTAAATATGATTCTAATAAAAGTTTAAATTTTTTCTCCATGAACTTTTTCCTATAAGATATTATTTAAAAAATAATATTATCAGTTATAAATTTAATAGGATAAATGGGTAGAAAGAGATTAAAATTGGTAGCAGGTTACTTGCCAATAGAGAAACATGTCGGTTGATCAGAAATAATTCCCGATATGAGGCGGAGAGTATGACTATTTGTTTCTATCTATGCAAAAATAATGTTTCCTGAACCCTTGATAATTCCGGATAAGCCCCCCTACGGCTCCAACCGATCTATCAGCCTGGGAAACGGAATCGCCTCCCGCACGTGCGGTAAGCCGCAGAGCCACGCCACCAGGCGCTCGATGCCCAGCCCGAACCCGGCGTGGGGCACGCTGCCATATCGCCGCAGGTCCAGGTACCACTCCAGCGGCTCCCGGGGCAGTCCGTGTTCTTCGATGCGGGCCAGCAGCACCGTGAGTTCGTCCTCGCGCTGGGAGCCGCCGATGATCTCCCCCACCCCCTCAGGGGCCAGCACGTCCACGCACAGGGCCAGGCGCGGGTCGGCCGGATCGGCCTTCATGTAGAAGGCCTTGCACTCCCGGGGGTAGCGGTGCACCAGCACCGGCCGGTCGAACATCTGCGACAGGGCCGTCTCCTCCGGGGCGCCCAGGTCCCCGCCCCACTCCAGGGCGTGGCCCGCGGCCCGCAGGCGCTCCACCGCCGCGGTATAGCTCAGCCGGGGGAAGGGCGCCCGGATGGCCTCCAGGGGCGCCAGATCCCGCTCCAGCACCTCGAGCTCCCGCCGCCTATCCGCCAGCACCCGGCCCACCAGGTAGCACAGCATCTCCTCGGCCAGGTTCATGATGTCGTCCAGCGTAAAGAAGGCCGCCTCCATCTCCAGCATCCAGAACTCCGTCAGGTGCCGCCGGGTCTTGGACTTCTCCGCCCGGAAAGTGGGCCCCAGGCAGTAGACCTTCCCCAGGGCCAGGGCCGCGGCCTCCAGATAGAGCTGGCCGCTCTGGGTCAGATAGGCCGAGCGCTCCCCGAAGTAGTCGGTGGCGAACAGGGTGGTGGTGCCCTCGCAGGCGGTGGGCGTGAAGATGGGCGTATCGATCAGGGTGTAGCGCCGGTCGCTGAAAAAGTCCCGGGCCGCCTTGAGCAGCCCGTCCCGGATGCGCAGGATGGCCTGCTGCCGGGGGCTCCTGAGCCACAGGTGGCGGTGGTCCAGCAGGAAGGCCACCCCGTGCTCCTTGAGCGCAATGGGGTACTCCTGGGCGATGTGCAGGGGCGCCAGGGCGGTCACCTCCAGCTCATAGCCCCCGGGGGCCCGGGGTTCGGCCCGCACCTTCCCCGAGACCGCCAGCGACGACTCCTGGGTCAGGGTATCGAAGGCGGCGAAGTCGGTCTCCGGGACCTGCCCCTTGACCATCACCCCCTGCACCACCCCGGTGCCGTCCCGCACCAGCAGAAAACGGACCTTGCCGCTGGAGCGTTTGTTGTAGAGCCAGCCCCGCAGGGTCACCACCTGCCCCACCTGCTGGGACAGGTCCTCAATATACGCCGGATTGTCCATTACGTGCGCCTTGGTTGGAGCTCAAACGATTCCTGTGTTCCCCCACCCCCCGGGGGAGGGTCTTACATGAAAACCTTGATCAGCGCCTTCTGCCGCAGTTGTTTGACCCATTCGGAGAACTTCTTCTCCATCTCCTGTTGCAGCAAGATTTGCTGGATTTGGGGTTTGGCCTGCTCGAAGGTGGCCCCCGGACCCGCCGCCTTGCGGTCCACCATCTTGATGATCTGGAAGCCGCTGGGATTGCGCACCGGCACCACCTCGCCGGGTTTGAGGCGCTCGATGAATGCCGCGAACCGGGGCTCCAGGGCCTTGGGATTGACATACCCCGGGTCCATGATTTTAACGGCCTTGTCTTCCGCCTGCAGCTTTTGGGCCACCGCCTCCATGGCCTTCCCGCTCCGGACCTCATTGAAGACCTGCTCCGCCAGGGCCCGGGTGGCCTCCTTCTGTTGGTCCGTGCTCCCGGGCGGATAGGGAATCTCCATGATCGTCAGTCTGACCGCACCTTCCCCTCCTCCCTGGCGCTGGTATTCCTCGTAAAACCGGCGCACCTCCTCATCACTCACCTTGACCTTGTTGCGCACCATCACCTGGATCAGGCGGTCCCGCTGCAACTGTTCGGTAATCTGTTGGCGCAGCTGGTCCAGGGTGAGGCCGTCTTTGGCCAGTTGGCGGACAAAGGCCTCATCATCAGAAATATTATTGCGCTTTTTGATGTCGTCCAGGGCCTTCTGAATCTCCTTGTCCGCCACGGTGATGCCTATGCGTTTGGCCTCTTCCTTGGCCAGTTTCCGGTCGATGAGGGCTTCCAACATCTGGCGGCGCACCGCCTCGTTGTCCTTGACCTTGCCGCCCGTGGCCGGATCCATTTGGAGGTATTTGATCATTTGATCCAGTTCCGACTGGGTGATGATGTCGTTATTCACCTGGGCCACAATGCGGTCCACAATGGCGGCACAGCTTGTCGAACAGGACCAGGCCAGGATGAAGAGCAGAGAGCAGAACCATTTCCATATTTGCATTATGCATTCCTTACCTTAGGGAAATTAGGAGACCGACGGCGGTGTAATAGTATCCCCCTTAACAAAAATTTCAATATCTTTCAAGACCTTTTTCAGCCGCTCCCACGGCGTGCCTTCCGCCCCCACGGTCAACCGCAGGGCTTGGTCGGGGGTGAGCCGCAGACGGCGGGGATGCTTGACAATGAAGGCCAGCAACCTCTCCCGATCCATGGGGCTGTCTGCCGTGAAGGCCACCACGGCGGTGCCGTCGGTTAAGTCCAGGCGTTTGATGCCCAGCTCCCGCAACCGGCTCTTGGCCTGCACCACTTGCAGCAGATTTTCCGCCTCTTCCGGCAGCGGCCCGTAGCAATCCCGCAATTCCTCGGAAATGGCTTCCACCTCCGGCGTCGTCAGGCGGCCCGACAGCCGGCGGTAAAAGACCAGCCGCTGGTCGATGTCCGGCATGTAGGTTTCGGGCAGATAGGCCGCCACCGGCAGGTGCATCTCGGGCTCCGGCGTCCGGTCCAAAGGCTGGCCCTTCAGCTCCTGCACCGCCTCCTCCAGGAGTTGCAGGTAGAGTTCATACCCCACTTCGGCAATATGGCCCGATTGGGCCGCGCCCAGCAGGTTTCCGGCCCCCCGGATCTGCAGATCGTGCAAGGCGATCTTGAACCCCGACCCCAGCTCGGTGAACTCCATCAGGGCCTTCAGGCGCTTCTGGGCCTCCGGATTCAGGGATTCTTCCTCGGGGACCAGAAGATAGGCATAGGCCTGCTCCCGGCCCCGGCCCACCCGGCCCCGCAACTGATAGACCTGGGCCAGCCCCATGCTGTGGGCCCGGTTGATGATGATGGTGTTGGCCCGGGAGATGTCCAACCCCGCTTCGATGATGGCGGTGCACACCAGGACGTCACTGTCCCCGTGCCAAAACCGCCGCATGACCTCTTCCAGCTCCTTTTCCGGCATCTGGCCGTGGGCCGCGGCCACCCGGGCCTCGGGCACCAACCGGCTCAGATAGGTGACGTAGCGCGGCAGACTCTGCACCCGGTTATGCACGAAAAAGACCTGGCCGCCCCGGGCCAGCTCCCGCCGGATGGCCTCCCGGATCACTCCGTCGTCCACCCGGCACAGATAGGTCCGCACCGACTGCCGGGCCTCGGGCGGGGTATTGATGATGGACAGATCCCGGATGCCCGCCATGGAAAGCTGCAGGGTGCGGGGGATGGGGGTGGCCGTCAGGGTCAGCACATCCACTTCCTGGCGCAGGTGTTTGAGCTTTTCCTTGTGGCTCACCCCGAAGCGCTGCTCTTCGTCCACGATCACCAGACCCAGGTCCTGGAAGTGCACGTCTTTCTGGAGCAGGCGGTGGGTCCCGATGACCACCTCCACCCGTCCCGCCCTCAGCTCCTCCAGGGTTTGCTTCTGCTCGGCCCGACTCTTGAAGCGGGACAGCACCCGGACTTCCAGGGGATAAGACTTGAACCGCTGCCGAAAGGTCTCGTAATGTTGCTCCGCCAGGATGGTGGTGGGGACCAGGAAGGCCACCTGCTTGCCGTCCATGCCCACCTTGAAGGCCGCCCGCAGGGCCACCTCGGTCTTGCCGTAGCCCACGTCCCCGCAGATCAGCCGGTCCATGGGCTTGTCCGAGGCCAGATCCTCCACGACGTCCTGGATGGCCTGGAGTTGGTCCGGCGTCTCCTCGTACTCGAAGGCGGCCTCGAACTCCCGGAAGGTGGGGTCCGGCGGGGAGTAGCGGTGCCCGGGCAGCACCTGTCGGGCGGCATACAGCTCCACCAGTTCCCGGGCGATCTTTTCCACCGCCTGACGCACCCGTTTCTTGGTGCGCTCCCAGGCCTTCCCCCCCAACCGGTCCAGGGCCGGCAGGGCCTCCTCCACCCCCAAATACTTCTGCACCTGGTCGAGACGGTCCACCGGCAGATAGAGTTTGTCCCCGCCCAGGTATTCCAGCTGCAAAAAGTCGTTGACTTCGCTCCCCACGGTCATCTTCACCAGCCCCCGGAACAGGCCGATACCGTGGTTGAGATGCACCACCGGGTCGCCCACTTTGAGGTCCGTGAGCGAGGCGAAAAAGTCCAGGGGTTTGGTGGCCTTGGTCCGGCTGCGGACCTGGGGCGCGCCGAAGACCTCTTCCTCGGTGACCACCACCAAGCCTTCCGCCAGCCACTGGAAACCCGCCGACAGTCCGTCCCAGGTGAAGGTGAGGGCCCCGGCCCGCAGATCCTCCGGGGTGGCCTGCACCTGGCCGTTGACGCCGTAGTCGCTGAGCAGCAATGCCAGTCGTTCCGCCTGGGTGCGGCTGCGGCTGACGAAGAGTACCGCGAAACCGCTTTCCTGCCATTGGGCCAGTTGCCGGGCCAGAGGCCGGAGCAAACGCTCCTGCCCCACCGCGGCGCTACTCAGGGAGGCGTTCAGGTCCCGGTGGAATTCCAATCGGAAATGGAAACTTGCCCCCCCCGCCGCCGGCTCTTCGCCCCAAGCCAACGCATGGCACCGCAGTCGGGAAAATTGGGGGCGCTTCTTCTCCCAACCCCCCAGACCGACGTTCTCCCCCGGGTGCTCCGACAGAGCCGAAGCGGTGAGTTCCCGAACCTCCTGCTCCACATTCAGGGGGTCCCACTCCACCACCAGGGTCTGCCGGGGCAGAAAATCCCACAGGGTGGCGCATTCGGGATACAGGTATGGAAGCAGGCGCTCGAGATGCGGAAAATGCCGCCCCTGGGCCACCTTCTCCCGCAGGCTCAGGTCCGGCAGGCTCCGCAACCGGGACAGGGCATACCGCCGGGTGGCCTCATCCAAAATGGCCTCGGTCACCGGCAGGATGACCGCCTCCGGCAGGGACTTCAGCGACCGCTGGCTCACTGGATGAAAATACCGCAGTGACTCCACTTCGTCGCCCCAAAATTCCAGGCGCAACGGGTGCGGGGACAAGGGTGGAAAGACGTCGATGACGCCCCCCCGGACGCTGAAGTCGCCCACCTCCTCCGCCAGGGGCCGGCGCTCATAGCCCCCGGCCACCAGCTTGGCCAGGAACGTGTCCCGCTCCAGGGTCTCTCCCGCCACCACATATTCCACCGCCGCCCCCACCGTCTCCGGCGGCGGCAGCGGTTGGATCAGGCCCGCCACGCTGGCCACCACCACTAGGGCCCCCTCCGGAGCCATCAAGCTGTACGCCGCCTCCACCCGGGCGCTGCCCACGCGGGTGTCCCGCGTCAGCTCCGCAAAGGGGAGGCTCTCGTGGGCCGGAAAGGACAGGAGTTTCACCGCCGGGCCGGCGGCTGGAGCCCGGCCGGTGTCTCCGGCCAGCCCCAGAAAGAAGCTCAAATCCCGCAGCAGGGTCTCCTGCCCGCGGCTGGGGGTGACCACCAGGAAGGGGCGGGAACCGGCTTGTACCAAACGGGCCAGGGTATACGCCCCCGCCGCCGGCGACAGGCCCAAGACCTCCACCGGCGACGCCCCGCGGCGCAGGACCTCGCCCAGGCGGGCAAGAGTGGCGTCAGAAGTCGAGCGGCTGTGGGACATATCGGTCTGTTGGAGATAAGATTTCTGGGGGGTCACAATGATAGTGGGGGCACGCGCCAATAAATACTCGAAACCTGGCGGAGGCCATGGTATTATCTATCCTTAAACATAGCCCGTAGGGCTGGAAAAAGCAACTTAAGCCCGTCAGGGGGTGGCCATAACGTCCCGGTCTGCACCCACCGCCCCTGGGTTGAACGTCTGCCCTAAGCATGAACCTTACAGGAGGAGAATAGATGAAGATCACCCGTATCGCACACCTGGGAGTGGCGGTGAAAGATCTGGAGCCCGTGAAAAAACTCTACGCCGACCATCTTCAACTCAATGCCCACCATGAAGAAGAAGTGGCCTCCCAGAAGGTCAAAGTCTCCTTCCTGCAGGTCGGCGAGACCAACATCGAGCTGCTCCTGGCCACCAGCCCGGAAAGCCCCATTGCCAAGTTTGTGGAATCCAAGGGCGAGGGCATCCACCACATCGCCTTTGAGGTGGAGGACATCGACGCCGCGGTGGAGGAACTCAAGGCCGCCGGCATCCGGATGATCGACGAAAAACCCCGGGAAGGTGCCCACGGGGCCCGGATCGCCTTCATCCACCCCAAGGCCACCCATGGCGTCCTCATCGAACTATGCCAGCACGCCCATAAATAAGCCGGGGTCGCTTACCGTCTCATTCTCGGAGGGAAGGATCATGGGCGTCAGCTCGGCCAGATAGAGGGCACCCGATCCCCCCGGCTCCTGATCCTTACCCTCCCGGCTCGATTATCAGAGGTCTCTTGATGCCCCGTCTGCATCAGGGGGAAGACAGACTGGCCGCCCTCCGGCGGCAGGTGCAGGTCAACGCCCCCTTCACCGCCTTGGTGGAACGCTACCTGCCCCTCTTTCTCGACCAGGGGTTGAATCCGGAAATCGGCCTCGACTGCCGGGCCCTGGAGGGGTATTCCCGCGCCGAATTTCAGGCGGTGGCCGACCGATTGCACAGCCGCGGCCTGCACTGCACCCTCCACGCCCCCTTTCACGACCTCATCCCCGGGGCCCTGGACCCCCTCATCCGGGCGGCCTCCCGACAGCGCCTGCGCCAGGCCTTCGACCTCATCGAGGTCTTTCGGCCCCGCTCCATCGTCTGCCACCCCGGGTACGAGAGCCGCATGTTCGTCGGTCATGAGGAGGACTGGCTGGCCCATTCCGCCGCCACCTGGGCGGAGCTGGCCCCCCTGGCCGCCGCCCACGGGGCCCGGATGATGCTGGAGAACGTCTATGAACCCGACCCCCACCCGCTGGCGGCCCTTCTGGAGCGCCTGGAGGACAGCCGGGTGGGCTTCTGCCTGGATGTGGGCCATCTGCAAGCCTTCGGCAACGGCGATTTTACCCAGTGGCTCACCGTCCTGGGGCCCCGGGTGGGGCAACTCCACCTCCACGACAATGACGGGGGCGACGATCAGCACCTGGCCCTGGGCCACGGCACCGTTCCCCTGGCCTTCGTGTTAAAATTCCTGGCCTCCCGGGGCGCAGCCCCCCTGGTCACCCTGGAACCCCACCAGGAGAACAGCCTGCAACCCTCCCTGGAACATCTGGCCGACCTCTGGCCCTGGTAGAGACCCCATGGGGACCACATAAATGGCATCCAAGGGCTTGTCCCTGGCCTGGCGGGTGGTCAAGATCCTGGCCCTGGGGGTTATCCTGCTGGAGCTCGTTTCCTTCGCGGCCATTTCCGTGAGCAACTATCTGCTGTATGGTTCCATCCGGGAGGGCAGCCGGGTGCGCTACGACCCCTGGGCCCTCTATCTCAACGTCCAGGGGGTGCGTCCCACGGCCCATAATCCCCCTGCCCCGCTCCCCGGCCGTATTCACCGGATCTGGCTCTTCGGCGGCTCCACCGTGCGGGGAGCCACCCCCCACGATGACCGCACCATCCCCAGTTTCCTGGCTCAGGAACTGAATCGGGACCATTCCCGGATTCCCGCGGTGGTCACCAACTACGGTGAGGACTCTTTCAACGCCCTCCTGGAGATCAAGTATCTTCAAAAGGTCCTCATCGAGACCCCGGATGCCCCCCAGGTCATCGTCTTCTACGACGGGGCCAACGACTGCACCTATTTCGCCCAGTACCAGACCCCCGACGCCCATCATGGCTACCGGCGGGTGCGGGCCTTGATCGAAGGCTACCATCGCAGTTTTTGGGGCCTGCTCAAACCCCTGACCGCCGCCTTCTACGCCTCCTTTACCAAAGAAGGCTTCGATAAATCCCGGTCTCTGATGGTTCCGTTAAACCCGGATTCCCCTCTGGTGCAGTCCTTTTGCAACGCCGCCCGAACACGTTATGACTTTGTTCAGCGTCAGGCTGCGGCGCTGGGGGCGCGCTTCCTGGTGGTGTTCCAGCCGCTGTGGTGGGTGGAAACCGGCGACGTCTCCCCCGCCCTTCGGGAATACGAAGACACCTATATGTTCCGGGGGAAACATCTGGAGATTTTCCGGCAGAATATTCGGGTTCTGTATCAGGCTCTCAGCCAGGCCTTACAAGAGAAGCCGTATTTTCATAACTTCCAGAACATCCTGTGCTCCCGGACCGAACCCGTCTACCAACCCGATGGCGTCCACCTGAAGGACGCCGGCCGACGCCTGGCGGCCCGACACCTGGGGCGCCTTTTATACGAGAGCTTATCCCCGGAACAGGCCGGGACGGCTCTGCCCCCCACGGGTGGCCAGGCTGATACATCAGGGCACTAGTGGTGTGTCCCAGGATTACCATAAAAAAACCAATCAATCCAGCCTGAGCCGTTGTAAGGCAAAATACCCGTGTAGGGGCGGGTTTCACCCCCCCCTACCTGCAACACATATATCTATCCTTATTAAACTATTTCCTGGGACACGACCCTAGCAGGGTGTTGAAAAATTCCCCTATTGTATCGTTGTCATTCTGAGCGCAGCGACGAAGTTAGTCTTTCTAAGGGGTTCCGATCCTTCACTTCGTTCCGGATGGCAAAACCGCCGTTGTTCAACAGCATGCTGGGGGTAGCTGGAAATCGGCCCGGCAGCTTCATGGCAAAGCTTTGGCGGCAAGCAAGATGGGGCGGAAATAAACGGCGGGCTAACGATAGGGGGACAACGGCCGTTGCTCAGGGGCCGGCAGCGCTACACCCCGGAAAAAAACCGGCTGGTCTCCCAGCCGGCCTCTCTCCAGAACTCAGGACAGGATGGGTTACATGATCTTACTGACGTTGATGGCCTGAGGACCTTTCTCGCTCTGGCTCAATTCGAACTCCACCGTCTCATCTTCCTTCAAGGTCCGAAAACCCCTCCCCTGGATGTTGGAGTAGTGCACGAACACATCCGGTCCCTCATCCTGTTTGATGAAACCGAATCCCTTACTCTCATTGAACCACTTCACTTTCCCTTTTAACTTCATCCTACCTCCCGTTTCATCAACTCCTGCACTCCATTTTTGGCTGTGAGCAAGGGACCGGGCAGGGGGAAAAAAAAACGGAAAAGCCGCACGCCCTTCCGTTTCTCCAGAGTTCTCCATTCTACATCCTGCCTAGTGCTTCCGAGCCAAGTTAACTATTGGGCTACCGTTACCACACCGATCTCAATATGTCAATTATAAATTTTATGGCGCTGGCTTTTTCACCATCTCTGCCTCGCCACTTCCACCCTGGCGCCACCCGGGGAGATTTTTTCCATCCCTCCGTGCGCTCAAGCCCTCAATCAGTTTGACAAACCCCGTCTCCTTCAGGTAAGACTTAACAGAACCATAACGGATTTCTGAATTTTCCCGATGGCGTAAGAGGACATCATATGGAAGAGTTCCCCCGTTTACAGCGTCTCCCGGAGTACGTGTTTGCCACCGTCAACGCCTTAAAGATGGAAGCCCGCCGCCGCGGCGAGGATATCATCGACCTGGGCATGGGCAATCCGGACCTGCCCACCCCCAAGCACATCGTCGACAAGCTAGTGGAGGCGGCCCAGCTCGGACACAACCACCGCTACTCCGCTTCCCGGGGGATTCCCAAACTGCGCCACGCCATTTCTTCCTGGTATAAGCGCCGGTTTGATGTGGATATCGATCCCGAGACCGAGGCCATCGCCACCATCGGCGCCAAGGAGGGGCTCTCCCATCTGGTGCTGGCCACCTTGGGGCCGGGTAATGTGGTCCTGGTGCCCAACCCCACCTATCCCATCCACGCCTATTCGGTGGTCATCGCCGGTGGCGATCTGGTCAGCATCCCCCTGGATCCGGATCGGGATTTCTTCGAAGATTTGGTGATGATCACCCGACTCATCAAACCCCGGCCCAAGATGCTGATCATCTCCTTTCCCCACAATCCCACCACCAAGTGCGTGGACCTGGAGTTCTTCCAGAAGGTGGTGGATTACGCCCGGGAGTACAACGTGCTCATCGTCCACGACTTCGCCTACGCCGACCTGGTCTTCGACGATTACGTGGCCCCCAGTTTCCTCCAGGTGCCCGGGGCCAAGGAAGTGGGCGTGGAGCTCTTCTCCCTGTCCAAAAGCTACAGCATGGCCGGCTGGCGTCTGGGTTTCACCGTGGGCAACCCCAAACTGGTCCATGCCCTCACCCGCATCAAGAGCTACCTTGATTACGGGGTCTTCCAGCCCATTCAGATCGCCGGCATCATCGCCCTGAATGGCCCCTACGAGTGCGTCAAGGAGATCGTCGGCGCCTATAAAGAACGCCGCGACGCCCTGTGCCGGGGCCTCAACCGCATCGGCTGGCGGGTGGAGCCTCCCAAGGGCACCATGTTTGTGTGGGCCAAAATCCCCAAACGCTTCCGGCACCTGGGTTCGGTGGAGTTCTCCCTCATGCTCATCCGGGAGGCCAAGGTGGCCGTCTCCCCCGGCCTGGGCTTCGGCGAATACGGCGATGACTACGTACGCTTCGCCCTGGTGGAAAACGTCCACCGCACCAATCAAGCCATTCGGGGGCTGCGCCAGGTTATCCAAAGGAAGAAATCGTGACCCCCATCCGTGTGGGGCTCATCGGCTTCGGCACCGTCGGCGCCGGGGTGGTGGAGATTTTGACCCGCCAGGCGGATCGCTTGACCCGGCGTTTGGGCGCCCCCATACTGCTGAGCAGAGTGGCAGATCTGGACATAACCACCCCCCGCCCGGTCACCCTGCCTTCGGGCCTCCTGACCCGTTATCCTGAGGAGATCATCGACGACCCCCAGATCGATATCGTCGTGGAGGTCGTCGGAGGCACCATCGACGCCCGGGAACTCGTCACCCAGGCCATCTCCCGGGGTAAGCACGTGGTCACCGCCAACAAGGCCCTCCTGGCGGAATACGGCAATGAGATCTTCTTCGCGGCCTCACAGGCCAACGTGGAAGTGGGGTTCGAGGCCAGCGTGTGCGGCGGCATCCCCCTCATCCTGGCCCTGCGCCAGGGACTGGCAGCCAATAACATCCAGGAGCTTCTGGGGATCGTCAACGGCACCACCAATTACATCCTCACCCGGATGAGTCAGGAAGGCACCACCTTTCAGGAGGCCTTACGGGAAGCCCAGGAACAGGGCTATGCCGAGGCTGACCCCACCCTGGACATCGACGGCACCGACGCCGCCCACAAGCTGGCCATCCTCATGGCCCTGGCCTACAGCGCCCGTCTCGATTTCACCAGCATTGCGGTGGAGGGCATCTCCCGGCTTGACCCCCTGGACCTCCAATTCGCCAAGGAATTCGGTTACGCGGTCAAACTCCTGGCCATCAGCCGGGATGACGGTGTGAGAGTCGAAGCCCGGGTGCACCCCACCATGATTCCCCTGGACCACATGCTGGCCGGCGTAAACGGTTCCTTCAACGCCGTCCACCTCACCGGCGATGCCGTCGGCCCCATCCTCCTGTACGGCCGGGGGGCGGGAATGCTGCCCACCGGCAGCGCCGTGGTGGCCGACCTCCTGGATATCGCGTACAATATGAAACAGGGCATCAAACGCCGGGTGCCTCCCCTGGGTGCCGATAACGCCCTGCAAAACAGCCGTACGGTAAAACCCTTGGCTGAAATCTTGACCCATTACTATTTTCGCTTCGCCGCCCAGGATTCTCCGGGCGTCCTCTCCCAGATCGCCGGCATTCTCGGAAAGCACCACATCAGCATCGCCGCCGTGATCCAAAAAGGTCGGGAGATCCAGGGGTCGGTTCCCATCGTCATGATCACCCACGAGGCCAGGGAAGCCGCGGCGCAGCAGGCCCTGGCAGAAATCGACCGTCTGCCCATCATCAGCCGGCCCACCATCTTCCTCCGCATCGAAGATCCCAATCTCGATGCCGCCCAAATCTGATCGGGCAAAAATTATCCTTGAAAAATGATAATCAATACTAATAATAGAATATATGTCTGGTCACTCCATCTCTGTCTGCTCCAGAGATTGACTCCTAGCTGGGCGTCAGCCCCCTCAGTGAGGTTATCATGAAGTATGCCATTCTCATCGGCGATGGCATGGCCGACTATCCCCTAGACGACCTGGGCGGCAAAACCCCCCTGGCCGCCGCGGCCACCCCCCAAATGGATTTTCTTGCCTCCCGGGGGGAACTTGGGTTGGTCCAGACGATCCCCCCGGGTTTGGAGCCCGGCAGTGATATCGCCAATCTGGCCATAATGGGATATGATCCGGCCCGCTATCATACCGGCCGCGCCCCTCTGGAGGCGGCCAGCATGGGTGTACGGCTGGGGCCCGGCGAGATCGCCTTCCGCTGCAATCTGGTGACCCTCCACCATGATCCCCGGGGTGACATCACTATGGCCGACTATAGCGCCGGGCACATCACCAGCCCCGAGGCCCATGAGCTGATCACGGCCATCAATCAGAACCTGGGCAACGGCTCCCGGCGCTTCTACCCCGGAGTCAGCTACCGCCACTTGCTGGTTTGGCAAGGAGGTCAGGAGTCCTGGCGGACCTATCCGCCCCATGATCTCAGTGGCCAGAGTGTGCGCCAATACCTGGCCGGCAAAGGGCCGGAGCAGCCGCTCCTGGATTTGGTGCATTCCTCATGGCCGCTGTTGACCGTTCACCCGGTCAATAAGTTGCGTCAGGAGCGGGGTCTCAACCCCGGCAACTCCATCTGGCTTTGGGGTCAGGGCCGAGCCCCGGAAATACCCACCCTGTCCGCCCGATTCGGGCTGACCGGGGCCGTCATTTCCGCCGTGGACCTGATCCGGGGGATCGGCATTTGCGCTGGCCTCACTCCGATTTTAGTCCCCGGCGCCACCGGCTACCTGGACACCAACTACGAGGGCAAAGTGGCTGCGGCCCTGGAGGCCCTGCAGACCCGGGACCTGGTCTACCTCCATGTGGAGGCCCCTGACGAGGCCGGACACAGCGGTGAGTTGAAAAATAAGATGCAGGCCATCGAGGATTTCGACCGCCGCGTGGTGGGCCCCATGCTGGCCGGGCTCAAGCAGTTGGGCCCCCACCGGGTCCTGCTCCTCCCGGACCATCGCACCCCCCTGGCGGTGCGCACCCATACCACAGAGCCGGTACCGTATGCCCTCTACGATTCCACCCGGGACATGGCGGGGCCGCCGCGCCGCTTCAACGAATTCGCCGCCGAGTCCGCTGGCATTCTGGTGGAACAGGGGCATGCACTACTCCTGCGCTTGTTAAACCGACCCACCCCTTAGATTCCCGCCAGCCGCTTTGTCGCGGCCTGGAACTGGCGGCGCTTGGCCCCAAAACCAGACCCCGGGGTCCCGGAACGTGGACCTCGGGGTCATCTGGTTGAGGCTGGTACAGCCGTCCGGTGGAACGTCAGCGGTTGTTCCCCGAGCTTAAGTAGCGCACCAACTCCCCTGCTACGCCTCCCAAGGACAGGACTTTGTCGGCCGCGCCCAGCTTGATGGCCTCTTTGGGCATGCCGAAGACTACGCAGGAGGCCTCGTCCTGGGCGTAGGTTCGAGCGCCGGCGTTCTTCATGGCCAAGAGTCCGGCCGCACCGTCGGCCCCCATACCGGTGAGAATTACCCCAATGGCATTGGCACCAGCAGTTTGGGCCGTGGAATTGAACAGCACATCCACCGCGGGACGCTGGTGGTGCACCATGGGACCGGTCTTCACCTGGACATAGTAACGGGCCCCGCTCCGGCGGAGCAACATATGGAAGTTCCCCGGGGCGATCAGGGCCCGCCCGGTGACCACCGAGTCGCCGTCGGCCGCCTCCTTGACCTCCATCTGGCATAAGCCATTCAGGCGTTCGGCAAAGGCAGTGGTGAACTTGGGGGGCATATGTTGTACGATGACGGTCCCCGGAAAGTTTGCCGGCAGGCGCACCAGGACCTCTTTGAGGGCCTCGGTGCCGCCGGTGGAAGCCCCCAGGGCCACAATCTTTTGGGTTGTCTGGCTCAAGGCCAACGGTGGACTGGGCGGCGAAGACGCGGCGGTGGCAGGCGGGTCGCTGCGGGAGACCACGCGGATGCGCGCTGCGGCCCGAATCTTATCCACCAACTGGACACCCAATTCCCCCACGGAGTAGGCCCCTCCTGGCTTGGCCAGAACTTCCACCGCCCCCAGGTCTATGGCCTCCAGGGCCATATTGCTGCCCTTGGGGGTCAAGGAGGAAATGATAATCACCGGAAGGGGATAGTAGCGCATCAACTTCCTGAGGAAGGTCAAGCCGTCCATGCGTGGCATTTCAATGTCGAGGGTGACGACGTCGGGCTTGAGCTGCACAATCTTGTCCCGGGCCACATAGGGATCGGGAGCCGTGGCCACCACTTCAAGGTCGGGATGACGGGAAATCTCGTCGGTGAAGATCTTCCTGACGATGGCGGAATCATCGACAATTAGGACTTTTATCTTAGACATATAACCCCTGATAGTCCACTTTCATCCCCATTGGGCGCATTTCCCAAGTCCTTTGGACTCTGGCCGATTACCCGGCTTTAATAAATATCTCCAACGGTTGACCATTGACATCCAACATCTTGACCAGGGCGCCCTGATTCCCCAGCGAATCCAGATCGGTTATCTGACCTACGGGGAGCCCCAGTTTATATGCCGAAGCATTGCTGAGGTGGGTCATCAGGCTCCCTCCGATCATGTTGACACTCTCTTTCACAATGTCGACGATGTTGTCGTCTCCCACCTCTGTATCGGCCAGACCCAGGAAATTCATGGCCATCTCCTTTCCCAGCGAGGCTGGCAGGGCCAGCCCAAAGGTGAAGCTCTGAGGCCCGGAGATGGCCACCGTCGCCAACACCCCGGGGCCATGCCATTGGGTCCGCAACTCTCCATTGCCCTCGGCCTCCCCGGGTTCAATGAAGAGAAAATACATCGTTTCCAGGATCTCAGAAGTCACATTTAGTATCAGCGACCAGAGGCGTTCCATCGGTCTCTCCCATGATTGCCGTCAGACTTTGCTTAATCACTTCCGGCCGAAAAGGCTTTTTGATATACCCTTGAACTCCCATCTGCGTGACCTGCTCCATCACCTCCGGTCGCCCCTCGGTGGTAATCAGGATAACCGGAATTTCCTTGAGGGTGTCATCCTGGCGCAGACGTCGGAGGAACTCCAAACCATCCATTCCCGGCATGTTGATGTCGGTCAGAACCACGTCCACCCAGTGGCTCGATAAGATCTCCAGAGCTTCCAAGCCATTGGCTCCCTCAAAATATTGTCCCACGGGAAATCCGGCAATCCCGAGCACCTTGCGAATAAGCGCCCGCATCGTAGCAGAATCATCGACGATCAAGATATTGAAAGCCATAAGCAACCCCGGATCAATTTCGGTGACAGCCGGCGCCGTCCCCATCTCGACCGCGACGCAACGCTGTCTTGCACCTTATAGTTGGAATAATCAGCCTGAGTGCTTTCCCCTTGTGCAACCCCCCGCTCCTCGTCTCTGCTTCGGAAGCAAACCTCCGGCTCGTCTCCGCTCCCTCGGTTGGCTCTGTTAATCTCTCCGGCTCCGGCCCTCACCGGCTGAGGTGCCCTCCCTTCCATCGACGTGTCTTCCCCGCCCGCCTCCAGTGCCGCAACATTGTGGGTATCCCCGATCAGGCCACGACGCCGGGGCCTCAGCCTTCGGCCAGGAAAAATTCCTCTGCCTTTTGTACTTCATGCCAGTAAACTGCCAACACCTTTTCGACGTGGCGTTCCCGCATGCCGAAATGGCGCATCACCGTCGGATAACCGCGATAGGCCAGGCCATCCGCCCCCAAGTCGGCTCCCACCATGAGCACCAACAAATCTGCCAGATGCACCAACATCACCAGGTCGTCCTCGGTCTGGCAGTCCGGTTCGATATGATGGCGGGCAATGGCCTTACGAATGGGTTCGGGAAAATGCCAACGCCGGGCAATCTCACTCCCCACGGTGGCGTGATCCATGCCCAGAACCTCCTGCTCCGCCTCCTGAAAGGCGTAGCCCCGGTTGTTCACCAGCTCCATGATCTTGGCCAGGGCATCCCCCACATATTGATCCAACACCAGCTTGCCGATATCATGGAGCAGGGCCGCGGTAAACAGGGTGGCTTCCTCAGCCAGTTCCAACTGTTGCGCCAGGACGGAGGCCATAATGGCAGCACTCACCGAGTGGCGCCACAACCCGCCTCGATCCAGGCAGTAGCCCGGACGGGGGGCGGCCAGTTTCTGGGTGACGCCGCTGGCAATGATAATCTTTAATAGGTTCTGCGACCCCAGGTAAAGCATGGCATGGTTCAAGGATTTGATCTGGTGCCGCAATCCCAAATGAGCTGAATTACACAGTCTGAGAACGTTGGCGGTAATGCCGGGATCATATTTGATCACTTCGATAACGTCCTGGACCGGAACTTCCGCCTGTCCCAACATGGGTATGGCCTTTTGCACCACCGCCGGGAACGGCTTCAGGCTTTCTATGGAGTCGAGTATCCGAGAAATATCGGCCTTACTGCTGGTCTTGCCGCGGCCTCGGCCCCGTTCTCCTCGTAGAGCAGTCACAGGATTTTTTCTCCCTGGCCGGTGATTTTTATCCAGATCTTGCCGCTGCCAATGTCCAGATACAGGGTCCGAGGACTGACTCCTCCCACATCCTCAGCACTGATCAAAACATTGTTCCGCAAAAAGATCTTTCGTAAGGCCGCGTAATTCCGTTTGCCGATATTGAAAAAGCCACTGTTATCCAAAACCTGGCTGCCTCCCGCCACCTTGACGATCATCCGGTTTTTCGCCGCCCCCAGTTGATAACAGGACTTAAACAATTGCGGTATCCCCGTGTCGGCAAACATGGCCGGGTTGTTCTGGGCCTTGTTGGCATCCAGGGAGGCCTCCGGTAACATGAAGTGCAAAATACCGCCCACCTTTGCCTGCGGGTCGTAGACGGCCACCCCGATGCACGATCCCAGGGAATGCGTGACGAGCACTGCCCTGGAATCATTACTCACCTTCAGATCTGCTACCCCAACCGTGATTTGCATCTCAGGCGCGGCTCTTTATTTCTGGTAAATGGTCGGCTGTCGATAACTAAAATTATGGGCCACTCCCGCCAGACTCTCCGAATGCCCGATAAATAGATAACCTCCCGGGTGCAGGACCTGATAAAATTTTTTAACTAGTCTCTCTTGAGTCGGCTTATCGAAATATATCATTACGTTACGACAAAATATAATATCCAGGCCCTCCTGGAATGGAAATGGCTCCATCAAATTGAGCCGAACAAATTCCACCGCCTGACGCACCTGAGGTTTCACCCTCACAAACCCGGCCTGCCGGTTGACCCCCTTTTGGAAATATCTCTTCAAAAAATCCGGTGAGGTTTGACCTAATCGATTTTCCGGATAGATGCCTTGTCGGGCTTGGTCCAGCACCCGAGTGGAAAGGTCGCTGGCGGTGATTTGCACCTCCCAACCGGGCCGGAATCTCTCCCTATATTCCAAGATCACCATGGCCAGGGTATAGGGCTCTTCCCCGCTGGAGCACCCGGCACTCCAGATGTGGAGCCGCCGACGGCCACTTGCCGGGCCGGCATGCTTCGGCAGAATGTGCTCTGCCAGGTACTCAAAATGCTGGGGTTCCCGGAAGAAAAATGTCTGGTTGGTGGAGATGGCGTCCAGGAGATACACCAGTTCCATGCCGGTGGTGTCGTCTTGGACCTGGAGATAATAATCCTTGAACGATCTCAGACCGCATTTCCGCATACGTTTGAGCAGCCGGGCCCGTACCAGCTCTTTCTTTCCCTCATTTAAGGATATCCCCGAACGCTCATAAATCAGACTCCGAAAACGATTAAAATCCGCTTCGGTGATTTCCGGGGAAGCCAACAGGAAGGCATTCGTCTGTTGCTTTTCCCCTTTAGGGAACAAGGAATTACCACCGGTCTTCATAGGGATACCAGTCGGTGGCCCGCAGTTTCTCCACCTTGATGACCGCCACCTCATTGGTGGCCAGATTGAAAAGCACTTTGCGCCCCATAAAACCGCCCACATCCTCTGAAACCACGATGATCTGTTTTTTTGCCAGGATCTCCCGGGCCATGGCCACGTTCTGGTCGCCGATATTCACCCCGGAGCCCTCCGGATGCCCCGCCCCCCCGATAATATGGGCCTCCAACGCCTCCGGCAGGCATCCCTCCACGGTCAACATGTTGATCAAGGCTAACACGGCAACATTTCCAAAGCGAGCCGTGGCCCCTTTCCGGTTATCAGTGCGGGGATAGAGATAATGGGTGATGCCGCCCCGTTGCGCCTGGCGATCCCACAGGGTTACCACCACCGCTGACCCTACCACTGTCCGCACCATGGCCTGACCTTGATGAACGAAGATATAACCAGGTTTTAATAAATAGTCGCATACCACCCTGATATCTTCAGTCATGGAACGCCTTTTATCTGGCTGCCGTCGTCGGCGCCCGAAAGAGAGGCCTCCCCCCCCTCTTCTCCCAGGAGGGGCACAGAGACGTACCGGTTTCCTGAGAGCGCCAGCCAGCCGTTGCCCCCACGGGAGGCGTACCCGACATTAAACAGACATGATCTCCAAACCCTGCATCTCCTCGGACGTCATCACCTTATCGATGTCCAGGAGAATCTTCACCCGGCCTTTCACCTTGGCCATCCCGAGGATATATTGGGTATTCAAACTGGTACCGAAGGTGGGTGTGGGTTCGATATCCTCCCCCATGATGTTGAGCACCTCAGAGACCGAGTCCACCACGATCCCCATCTGGATAGCCCCGCTTTCCCCCTTGACCTCGGCCACGATGATGCAGGTGCGTTCGGTATAGTCCGCCGCCGACAACCCGAATTTCAATCTCAGGTCGATGACCGGAATGACCCGCCCCCGTAAGTTGATAACCCCTTTGACGTATTCCGGGGTCTGAGGCACACCGGTGATCTCCATCATGCCGATGATCTCCCGGACCTTGAGAATCTCCAGACCGTATTCCTCTTTCCCCAGGGTAAAGGTAAGATATTTCCCCTCCCGTTCATGCATGGTTTGAACTTGTTCGCTCATTCTGAGAGCTGCTTCACCCATGATTCCCATCCTCCTCGATGTGTTTCCCGTGGGTCCTGCCGATAACAGAGACCCCCTGGACGGTTATTTCCTCTGTCAATGCTTCATCTCAACTTGCCTACCGGGGGTCGGCAGCGCGGCCCGCTCCCGATGCTCCAGGTGACCGGTGGCGCCCGAGCTTTGCGACAAAAGTTCCTGCGCGAGCTGCATCTGCTCGCCCATGAGATCGGCCAGCCGCACCACCACCTCCCGGACCATTTGCGCCTGGGCGCTCAATTGCTCGCTGGCTGCGGCCGATTCTTCCGCATTGGCCGCATTGGCTTGCACCACCTGATCCATTTGGGAGATCGCCTGGTTAATCTGATCGAGCCCCTGGGCCTGTTCCTGAGAGGCCTGGTTGATCTCGGCCACCAATTCCCCAACCTTATGGGACTTGCTGGTCACCTCGTGGAAGGCCGATTCAGTCTGATTCACCTGTTCCGAACCTTCCTGGATGCGCCTCACGGTGGTCTCGATCATTTCCGAGGTGTTGCGGGCGGCCGTCGCGGCCCGCTGCGCCAGGGAGCGCACCTCATCCGCCACCACGGCAAAGCCCAATCCCGCCTCTCCGGCCCGGGCCGCCTCCACCGCGGCGTTCAGGGCCAACAGATTGGTCTGGAAGGCGATCTCATCTATCGTCTTGATTATTTTGGCAATATCACTTCCGGCCTGGTGTACCGCGGTCATCGAGTTCTTGGTGGCCCCCATGGATTGGTTGGCCTGGTCCACCACCCGGTTCATTTCCCGCATCAGCTGGTTGGCCTCTTGGGCGTTATTGGCATTCTGGCGGGTCATGGAACTCAGTTCCTCCAGCGACGACGACGTCTCCTCCAGAGAGGCCGCCTGCTCCGAAGCCCCCTGGGCCAGGTTCTGGGAAGTGGACGACACCTGGTTCGAGGCCGCCGCAACTTCGTCCGAGGCCCCGTTCAGCTGCGTCATGATCTGCCGGATACCGCCGAGACTGCGCATGGGGATAATCAACAGCGCCAAGAGGACCAACGCTATTGGCACAATCACCAGGAGCAACCGGTTGCGCAGCGTGCTGATCTGTTCGTTCACGTCGTTGACATAGGCCCCCGTGCCGATGATCCAGCCCCAGGGAGTGAAGGCCCGCACAAAGGAGAGTTTGGGCTCCAGCCGGTTCTTGTCGTCCTTCCATTGCCAGACGTACTCCACCGCCCCTTTGCCCTTCTCTCGGCAGACCTTGACCATCTCCACGAACAGGGCCTTGCCCTTGGGATCTTTGAAGTCGCTCAGGCTCTTGCCCTCCAGGTCCGGGCGAAACGGATGCATGATCATCTTGGGACCGAAATCGTTGACCCAGAAATAGTCCTTGCCCTCCGGGCCGTAACGCATACTCTTGATGCGTTCGTACGCCCGCTTCTGGGCCTCCTCCAGGCTCAGCTGGCCCGCCTTCACCTGGGAGTCGATGCTCTCCAGATAACCCAGGGCCGGACCCACCAGGTTCTCCAACATGGTCCGCTTTTCGTTGTAGATCGCCGTCCGCATGGAGGGCAACACCCAGGCGAAGATGAGGACGATAAAGATACCGATAATAAGAAGGAATTGCCCCATTATTTTGGTTCGGATATTGATCCTGTATTGTTTCATGTTCCCCTCTATTCCCGCGGATAACGAGATTCTTGTCTTATTCTGTTTAATCCACTTAATGCAGGGTGGCCACTGTGCCCCGGCTTAACGCGAAAAGCCCGCCCAAATCCAAAATCAACCCCACGCGACCGTCACCCAGGATGGTCCCCCCGGCCAACCCCCGTACCTCTTTGAACGTCTCCCCCAGGGATTTGATCACCACCTCCTGTTTCCCCAGGATATCATCCACCATGACACACTTCTGTTCTCCCTCGTTTTCCACCACCAGGACCAGGGCCTCGGTGGGATTCTGGTTGGCGCTGGCCACCTCGAAGAGCTCGTGTAAACGCACCAGTGGCAATAGCTGATTGCGCACTTTCAGCATCTCGCCCCGCCCGTTGACGGTATGGTAATCCTCCGGGGCGGGCCGGAGGGTCTGCTGCACCGCAATGGTGGGAATAATATAGCGCTCCGGTCCCACCCCGACGATCATCCCTTCGATAATGGCCAAAGTTAGCGGCAAACGGATGGTGAAACGCGTTCCTGAGCCCATGTGGGAACTGATCTCTATCTTCCCCCGAAGATTTTCAATGGCCTTCTTCACCACATCCATCCCCACCCCGCGGCCCGAGACGTCAGTGATCTGACTGGCGGTGCTGAACCCTGGTTCAAATATCAGGAAATCAATCTGCACCGGCGTCAGCGCCTCTACATCCCGCACCAACCCCCGATCCTTGGCCTTGGCCAGGATGCGCTCCCGGTTCAAACCGGCCCCGTCGTCCTCAATCTCAATCACCACATTGCCCCCTTTATGGTAGGCCCGGAGCCAGAGATTGGCCTTGGCGGGTTTTCCGGCCGCCTCCCGGGCGCTGGGGATCTCCAGGCCGTGGTCCACGGCGTTGCGCACCATGTGCACCAGGGGATCGTAAATGGCCTCCACCATGTTGCGATCGATTTCAGTCTCCTCTCCCACCAGTAGCAAGTCCACCTGCTTGCCACTCTTGCGGGACAGATCGCGGACCAGTCGGACCATCTTCTGGAAGGTATGGCCGATGGGAACCATACGCAGACTCATGGAAATCTTTTGCAGATCCGACGTTATACGGGCCATCTGGGAGAAATTGCGGATCAACTTCTGGTCATGGCTGCCTTGCACCACCGGGTGTTGGGACAATTGACTCTGCACAATCACCAACTCCCCCATCATATCCACCAGATAGTCCACCTTCTGGACGTCCACCTTGATGGTCTGGCTGATGGAGGTCTCTTTGCCCCCCGTCTGTTCCTGCATCTGTTGCACCAGGGCCTGGGCGACCTGCTGCGGCTCCGCCCTGCCCTCCGCCACCAGCATCTCCCCCAGTTCGCTGGACTTTTTGATCTGTCGCTGTTTATCCAGAACCTCATCCAAGCCTGATGGACTCAGGATGCCCTGTTCCACCAGAATCTCTCCCAAAGGCCGGGCCTGCCCCTCTGATTCCTGGTCGCTGTTATTGAGAAACCCCTGGATCTTCTCAATATAGGCAGTCAGGTCGAATTCCCGCAGGGCCCTGCCACCCTCCAGAGAGGCCTGCAGGTCGGCGATCATCTCCTTGAGCAAGTCCACCGCCGTTAAAATAAAGTCGATGATCGCTTCAGTAATCCCCAGACGCCCGGACCGGGCCTCGTCCATGAGGGTTTCCACCTCGTGGGCGAAACTCTGGATCTGGGTGAGGTTCAGAAACCCCGCCACTCCTTTGATGGTGTGAAAGGGACGGAAAATGGCATTGATGCGCTCTTTGTCGCCCGGGTCGCTTTCCAGATAGACGATCTGGGTCTCGATGCTGTCCAGATGTTCCAGGGCCTCGGTAATGAAGTTCTGCACCAATTCCAAATCAGCGCTGAGATCCATGACCTCTTCCATGGCCGACGTCGCCAGACTGGATTCACCCCCGGGTGCCGGCGACTCCTTCCGCAGGCCCAGATGCATGGCCAGACCTTGATACTCCTGAACCACCGCCCCCTCGCTGTCCAGGTCGCCGTTCCGGCTCCAGGCCATGAGCAGGTTGAGGGCCGGGGTGAGAAACTCCTGCACCCGCCCCAGGGCCTCCACTTCCTGGAGAATGACCTGCTGGCCGATTCTATCCAGATCGGCCAGGATTTCCCTCACCACCTCCGGGCAGTCCGGCGGCAGCCCCTCCCGCAACTCGTTCACCTGCTGCAGGAAGGCTCCCCACCCCGGGATATCGTCAGCCTCCAGCATCACCACCTGGAGGGCCAGATTCTCCAACAGCTGCTCAATCTGCTGCTTCGCCTCGCTCATGTAACTCCTCGGAGTCTATGCTGATTCTTCATCCATCTCGGCACTGCCGTTTTCCCCGCCACCTTTAGTCTTCAAAGCTGACCTCCACCAAAAATGCTCCCGCCGAAGTGTCAAAGGGAATGGCAATCGTGGGGGACTTGGTCTGGTGCTTAATCTGATGGTTGGCCCCGGAGATAATGATGGGGGTGGCGATGCGGAACTGATATCCCTTTCCCCCTAAATCATTGCGGGCGGCACCCGAGATCATGTTGGTGAGCTCCCCCACCGCGTCTTTGATATCGTCATTGATCTCCTGGGCTTCTTCTCCCAGCATATTAGCGACAATATTGAGGATACAGGAACTGCTAAAACTTAGGGACATGGAGCCGTTGGGCGGCCCGGTAATGCCGATGATCCCGGAAACGTCCCCCCCCGCTTCACCGTTTTTCTTGAGATAAGGTTTTCCCGGGATCGCCTCAGTAAAGGCCATGGTCTTGAGGACACTTAGGGTGGCGTTGAGAAACGGGTTGATGAACTCTACCTTCATGGTGCGGCTCTCCTTGGTCTCTCAGCCGCCCCGCTTCTTGAAAATGGCTTCGATCTTCTCCTTCACCGTCTCGGCGGTGAAGGGCTTGACGATATAATTGTCCACCCCGGCCTTGACCGCATCGACGACGTTCTCTTTCAGCCCTTCGGCGGTCACCATCAATACCGGAGTGTTTTTGGTCGCCTCATCGCTCCGGATCTTTTGCAACAACTCCAGGCCGGTAATATTGGGCATATTCCAGTCCGTCACCACCAGACCGATGGTATCCCCCTTCAGGATGGGCCACGCCGTAGCCCCGTCGTCTGCCTCGACGATATCCTCGAAGCCGATCTGTTTCAGGATGTTGCGCACAATCTTGCGCATGGTGGAAAAATCATCCACCACCAAAACCCGCATCTTGTAATCGATAGTGACGCTCATTGCCGCCTCGGTCTCCCGTGGAATAGTGCTGAGAATGTCATTCTGCGACACCTTGCCAGGTCTCTGCACCCCTCAGCCGGCCTGTTCCACCGGCCCGGGGCGTTGCTGGACACCTCTGCTCCTGGCAAAGTATCTCCACTCTTGCCGGGCGTGAACTGCGCAGTTCCTGCCCCGCTGATCGCCAAACTGTTTGTTAAAGCTCTGTAAAGACTCTTCGACCGGGAAAGAAATTATCTTTAGGGAAAAATGACCCGGCAGGGCCTCCGAATGACATTCTTCGATCCTTTTCAGACGGATAATTAGGCCAGAGCCCGTTCTCCCCCCATACTGCCATGACGATTTGACCTGACCATAGGGCGGTGGCAGGGGGGACCGGGGTATAAAGGGGGGGGTGGTCAAATAATTCGGCTTGTGCTATATTCCTCCCTCATTATGGGAAAAAATGCCCCTTCGGCCCCCAGCCCCGATCGGCTGGCCGCCGCCCGAAATCTCCTGGCCGCCGCTGACCTCGACGCCCTGCTGGTGTCCTCTCCGGAAAACCGTCGTTATCTGAGCGGCTTCACTGCCCGGGATGACGCCCTCAACGAATCCAGCGGATTTTTGCTGCTGAGCTCTCGGTCCGCGTATCTCCTCACGGATTTTCGCTATCGGGAGTGGGCCGCGGCCGAGGCCCCGGATTTCGACCTCGTCATCTATACCGCCGGACTCTCCAAGCTCCTGCCCGACCTCCTGGCCTCCTTGTCCTGCCGCCGCCTGGGGTTCGAGACTCCCTACCTCTCCTTCTCCCTCTATCACCGCCTGACCGAGGCAGTGGCCGGGGCGGGGTTACAAATGGAGTGGATACCCCAGGAAACCTTATTGGAGCCCCTGCGGGAGGTAAAAGACGCCGCCGAAGTGACCGCCATCCGCCGCGCCCTGGCCTTGAGCGAAAAAGTCATGGCAGAGGTGGCGGAGTACCTGACCCCGGGAAGGACCGAGGCCGAGGTCGCCTGGTTCATCGAGCGCCGGTTGCGGGAGCTGGGCGCCGAGGCCCCGGCCTTCGACCCCATCGTCGCCGCCGGGACCAACGCGGCCCGGCCGCATCACCACCCCGGCGACCATGTTATCCAGACCGGCGAACCGGTCATCATCGATATGGGGGCTCGTCTGGCCGGCTACTGCTCCGATATCAGCCGCACCTTTTATGTGGGGGGGGAGCCGGACGCGAAATTCCGGGAGGTCTATACCCTGGTGCGGCGGGCCCAAATGCAGGCGGAAGGGGGCATCAAAGCGGGCATGTTAAGCAGTGACGCCGATGCCCTGGCTCGGGAGGTCATCGGCGCCGCCGGCTATGGCGACGCCTTCGGGCACTCCCTGGGACATGGGGTGGGGTTGGCGGTCCACGAGCGCCCCAGCCTCAGCCCGTATAAGGATCGGGCCACCGTCCTTCCGGCCGGCGCCGTGGCCACCGTGGAACCGGGGATCTACCTCCCCGACTGGGGCGGGGTGCGTCTGGAAGACATGATTCTGATCACGGCCGCGGGTGCCGACATCCTCAACACCGACCGCAATTTCTATCTCTTTGAATGAAAACCCGGAGTCAAGGGGGAACCCCGCTTCCCATTTCGGGAAAGCATGGGGGACGGGTCTGTCGACCCGCCCCCTGACAGGGCTATTTGGGAAGCATCAAGTCCACCATGGCCGACCCGGGCTGGGCAAAAAGCCCCTGGACGAGGTTGCGAAACTCATCGTCGCTGATGTGTTCCGCATGGGTGCCCAGGACAAACTGAACCTCGGGGAAGGCCGCCTCCAGGATTTGCCGATATTTCTCCCGGAAGGGGCAGAGGGCCTTGATGCAGTTGCTGAAATGAATGGCATCGGCCCGAAACGCGGCCAGCCCCCGCACCCGGGGCACAATCCGGTCGGCACCCACCAGGGTCGGGCAACCGGGGCAGGTGACCACGCCGATGAGGTCCAGGGGTTGATCGGCGGGATAGGCGGCAAAGGCTCCCCGCCTTTTGCGGAAGTCCGCCATACAGGCCACGCCGGGGCAACCGAGCCCCTGCGTGGCGTTCCTACAGGTCAAAATGCCGATACGAGCCATCGGTATCCTCCTTGAGCAGATGAAAACCAGGCGTCTCTGATCCTCCTCGTCACTCCCAACTACGAGAATAAGCTGCCTGATCATCCTCGCCGGGTCTCTCTCTTGCGAAAGAGAGGGTGACATGCGGATCTGCGAACAGGGAATGCACGCCTGACGCGGGTAACGCCGGTTATGCAGTTCTTGGGCACGGCCTAAGGGCGAGGCTCTCCGGAGTGGTCGTACGCCCGTAGCACGCCCCGGACATTTTCGGCGAGTTGACGTAGATCTTCAGCGTTCGGACGCCCGGTGATATCTCCCAGCCTGCCGCTGGTGGACAACTTTGCCAGTTTGCCATGATATTCCCCCACCAGGAACCATTCCGCCGCAATACCAAAGCCCAGATGTTCGAACAATTGTCTCAGGTACTGGTTCGTGGGCACGGCTTCCTGGATACCGGTATGGCAGCCGCCATAGGTGCAATAGACCACCGCGTGTTTTCCCGGCTGCAGGGGGGCGCCGGGTTTGATCACCTCCTGGTCGGCGTACTCCCGGCGGAGTTTCGTGAACAACTCCATCAGCGGCTTCCCGGGCAGCCACTCATACACCCCCGAACCGATGAACAGGAAGTCGTAGGCCAGGAGGTCCACCTCCGTGTCTTTCCGGATCTTGACGGAATCTACCGCATGGCCCAGGGAAGCGACCGTCGCGCCGATTTGGCCGGCCACCTTTTCGGTGTTGCCGGTCATGGTGTAAAACAGATTCAAGACCTTCATCTTCCACTCCTTTTTCATAATTTTTGAACCCCAGCCCCCTGCCCCCGGCCGGAGCTGGTACACACAGGATCGCAAATCCACGCCGGCCGCACATCGCCTGAATGGGGGAGGGGTGATTTTTTTTAGATTAACTGGTGGCGGGCGGCCCAGACTGCCGCCTGGGTCCGATCAGCGGCCCCGATCTTGTTGCAGAGGTTGATGATGTGAGTTTTGACGGTATGGGGACTGATGGCCAGGAGTCCAGCGATCTCAATATTGGTGCAGCCTTGGGCTACCAGCCGGATCACCTCGAGCTCCCGGGGAGACAGGTGGACGGGGAGGTCGGGCCGGGATGCCGGCGCAGGGCAGGTGCCTCTCGCGGGAGTGAGTTGAGAAAATCCTTGTGCCAGGGACTCCAGGTATCTTAATCGTCTTTCCTGAACCATTTTCCGGGCAGTGATGTCGTGACAGATCTTTACCACCAAACCCACCCCGCCGTCGCCGTTATTGACCGGGTAGGCCCGGATTTCGTCACACTTGGGAGTGCCGTTCCCTCGGTGGGACCATTTTTCCGTCACACAGGCCGTCCCGGTGGCAAAGACCCGCCTGACCGGGCAGTTGGGACAGGGCCCGGCCGATCCCCTAAAGACCTGGTAACAGATACCACCGATCCGGGTATCGTACCCAACCTCATGGTTGATCCAACAGAGCCGAAACTCCTGATCGAGGATACACACGGGGTCGGTGATGCTCTGGAACACGGTCGGCCACAGGATTTTATCCAGGCCGGGAGGCTGAATGCCGTCGGCGGGGAAAGTCGTCGTCATGGGTCCCCCCTAAAAAAAAACGGCCACGCTGCCCGGTTCTCCGGGTTTAGCCTTCGTGGCCGTAATTCCTCAGGAAATGTTGTCGGCGAGGGGGAAGTCCACTTCCCCGATTACTTCATCTGATAATGATTTCCCCTGGTCATGTCAAGACCGGAGCCAGGATTATCAGAAAGACATCGGGGGGCGTAGCCCCCCGGTGTTTTAGAGTCTTGTCGCAGGTGCGGCGGTCATCTCATAGCGCCTTCACGGCCGCTTTGTCCTGCTTTTCCTTATGGTTAGCTCGGGCTGCCGCCATGCCGCCATGGGGATCCCTGGGGTCGACAGTCAGCCGTCGCTGGTCTGCGGCTCCGTCATTACGCCCGGCGGCGCAACCTCAGACCCACCAAGCCCACCAGGCCGGAGCTAAAGAGCAGGACCGAGGCCGGCAGGGGCACTACGTTACCCGAAAAGCCGTCATTGGAGCAGGCGGCGGTGCCCCAGACAAAACACCAGGGCGAATTCAGGTTCAGTCCGGACAGGTCGATGGCCACCTCGTTATTGAGGCCGCCGTTGCCAATCGTCCAGACGACGCTGGTGGTGCCGGTATCGGCGCTGGTGGTCTGGACGGGCACCG